>OGKA01000119.1_pt1 | contig 93191 bp, 76 predicted proteins | sample 1572211 | NCBI WGS metagenome assembly OGKA01 (sample SAMEA2582125, study PRJEB24529) | metagenome | biome: Human gut stool | place: China | collected 2011 | reverse complement strand
AGCGGAAGCGCTCCTGAAAACAAACAGTTCTATTTTTTATATTTCTATACACTTTGTTGGCATGCAATACAACATAACCTTAGGAAATCCGTAACACCACCTGTAAGCGGCAGTTCATAACCTAACCCCCGGTTATTCATATCTCAATGCATCAATGACTTCCATCTTGGCTGCCTTGTTTGCAGGATAGTATCCGAAGAATACTCCTGTCAGCATGGAGAAGAATAAGGAAAGTACAATAGCGGATAATGACGGCCGTACCGACATAATAATGTAGCTTGAATATTCAGAATACATATTCTGGATCACAAACTCCGCTGCTTTGCCTAATACAAATCCATTAAACACCCCGATCAATATCCCGATCATTCCACCAAAGATACAGAGTACGATCGCTTCTATGACAAACTGCATACGGATGGTACTCCTCTTCGCTCCAAGCGCCATCCGGACACCGATCTCCCTTGTACGCTCGGTAATAGACACAAGCATGATGTTCATGACACCGACACCACCTACGATCAACGAGATCAATGCAATGCCGGACACTGCGATCGTGATCACATTAATGACGGTATTGATCATTCCCATATCAGACGCCATATTATAGGTAGTAACATGGAAATTTTCATTGTTTGCATATTTCTCTTCAAAAAAGTTTGTAACATCTGTCGTTGCCTGATCGATATCTGCCAGGGAATTGACCATCAGGTTAAAGTTTGTGTAACCGGACTGATCCTTTCCCATCAGCTTAAAACAGGTCTGGATTGGAATAAACATTGTAGTAGAACGGTCTTTTTCCGGGACGCTGGTGTCCACCTTGCCAAAAAGTGCTGCATTATATTCGTATATGCCTACAATTGTAAAATTATATAGATTTCCATCGCTGCCTGCATAAGTGATCTGTTCTCCTATTGGATTTTCATCTCCAAAATACTGCTTTGCCATGGTATCTGCCACAATGCAGACGTTCTTCTTTGTTTTGTTATCCTGTTTTGTAAGGTTTCTTCCCGCATACATCTTTAATTTCATATAATCAATATACTCGGAAGTAGTCCCCTGAACGGATACATTGGCATAAGTATTTTTATCCTGCCGGATCTGTCCGTTTCCAAGATATTCAGAAGCTGCTATTCCATCAAATTCATCCGGATATTTTTCCACCAGTTCATCGATCATCTCCTGTGTCACAAAGTCCGATGTTTTCATTTCCGGGTATTCCCAGGTATCCCAGTCTGCATCATCTTCCGGATATCTTGCATCCACATATGCCTGAACCGTATTGCCCCCCAGTGAATTTAAGGTGGATGTTAAAGTAGTCTGAATGGAGTTACCGATCGTCGTGATCGTAATAACCGCACTGATACCGATGATGATTCCTAACATGGTCAGAACCGAACGCATTTTATTGCTGAAAATGCTGGTGATCGCCTCTTTTATATTTTCCAAAAACATCAGCCTTCACCTCCATTATCTGACACGATATTACCATCTAAGATCGTAACGATCCGTTTTGTCTCCGCCGCAAGTTCCTGTGAATGTGTAATCAAAACGATGGTTTTTCCCTGCTCCTCATGCAGCTTATGAAAAAGATCCATGACCATATGTCCGGTCTTGGAATCCAACGCTCCGGTCGGCTCATCCGCTAAGATGATCGCCGGATCATTGATCATTGCGCGTGCGATCGCCACCCTCTGTTTCTGTCCACCGGAAAGCTCGTTTGGTTTATGAAAAGCCCGTTCCTCCATGCCAACCATTTTCAACATTTCCATGGCACGTTCTTTTTGATTTTTTTCCTTCTCAGTACTATATAACAGCGGAACCATGACATTTTTTAATGCATTTGCCTTCGGAAGAAGGTTAAAATTCTGAAAAACAAAACCGATTCTTTTGTTCCGAATCGCACTTCGCATGGAATCATCCATTTTATTTACATCTTTTCCCTCCAGAAAGTAAGTTCCCTCGGTCTGACGGTCCAGGACGCCGATAATATTCATCAATGTACTTTTTCCGGAACCGGACTCACCGACGATGGAGACAAATTCTCCCTGATCGACTGACAGGCTGATCCCATTTAAAATCTGCAGTTCATTCGGCTTGCCTATGTAATAACGTTTTATAATATTCTCCATACGGATTACTGGTTCACTCACGATCATTCTGCCTCCGTACTCATCATGCCTTCTGTGTCAAGTGCCTGATTGGAATATATCTGTTCCGGAGTAAACACCTGACCTTCGGTGACAGAAAATGTATTATCGTAGATCAGCTGGTCGCCCTCTTTCAGATCGCCGCCTGTCACTTCTGTATAATAATCTACCTCTTCACCGACTTTGATATTTTTCCGGACTGCGGTTGCTGTTCCATCTTCATTTGCTTCCGCTACCAGAACATAGGAATCTCCGTTGTCATCCTGCCGGATCAGATCATATGGAACTGCAAGCTGTGTACCTCTGTCTTTGATCACAATTTTGGCTTTTGCACTCATTCCAACCAGAAGTTCTGTGTTGTCGATCGTGATCTCAGCAGAATAACCGCTTGAGGTATTGGTATCTGTACCGTTTGTGTTGGTGGACTGATTTTTTACTCTGACCACACGTGTTACCGTACCTTTGATTTCTTCATCCCCCGTTGCATCTGTTGAAACGGTTGCAGGCATTCCTTCCTGGATCTTTAAAATGTCAGCTTCCTCAACATTTACGATCACTTTTAAGGAAGATGTATCCTCGATCGTGATCATGGTCGTTCCTGCTGTGTTTTTATCTCCGACTGATACATTGACGGCTGTGACAACTCCACCGATCGGTGCAGAAAGTGTACAGTCTGCAAGCTGCTTCTGTAACTGTTCCAGCTGGTCTTTTGACTCTGTGGTCGTGCTTGCCTGGTATTTTTGCATATCAACGGTATTCTGGGCAGATGCAACGCTTCTGTCCGTGTTTTTTAACACAGATGCATAATTGTCATTTGCGGAATCCAATGCATTTTGTGCTGTCTCCAAAGATGATTTAAAAACATCTAATTTTCCATCATACTCAGAAGTATCTTTGTGGTTGTTTTTCAGATAATAAATATAATCCTCACACTCTGATACCTTTTTCTTATATTTATCAACATCAGCCTGTGCTTTATCGATCGTCTTCTGTGCTGCATCCAGTGCATCCTGCTGATCCTGTTTGTTCTGGGTAAGACTGTTCTGTTTCTGTACAGCATCATTTGCTGCGATTGCATTTGCATTATTGATATTTGTCTTTAACTCAGCAATCTGTTTTTCAATATCCTTCTGATCCAATGTCACAAGCGGATCACCCTCTTTTACAATGTCACCCACCTGAACGTTCACGGCTGTGATCTCTGCTGCTGCAAGGGACATGACATTTGTCTTGCTCTGTCCTGCGATCGTTCCCTTCAAAGAAACTGAATCGGATAAATCCCTTTTCTCTACCGGTTCTACCTCAACCATATTCGCTGCTGTCTCGATCTGTGAAGTCATATTTTTAACAGCGCTGCCGATCAATACAATTACAATAGCTGCAATTATTAAAACGATTAACCATACTTTCTTCTTTTTCTTTGGTACTTCAGCCACTTCTGTCTTTTTTTCTTTTTTATGAAAGAAATGCTTTTTTTCCTTTACATTGTTGTCTTCCATGCTTACATGATCTCCTTTTTTTCCTTGTCTTTTTTGACCTATGGCAAATTGTACCATATTGTTTTCAGAAAAAAAGGGGTTTAAGGCAATCTTAATATTTCTTACTGAAATCCTTAGGATTTGTTAAGTGTCCTTTCAGTTTATCCATATATTTTCCTGCCTCCAAAAGCTTCCTGTCATCGTCTCCTCTGCTCCTTAAAATACGTCATCATCTCATGTGTCAGGCTTAACTTCTCCCTATCCTCCGGGACATCGTGATAATCCACCCACTCTGCCACGGAGAGCTCTTCCTCGTCTAAGTGGATCTCTTCCTCCTCTGCAAGCTCACAGAAATAGCCGAGTAAAAGATTGCTGTCAAAGCCCCATGGCTGGCTCTTATAGTAACGGATGTTCTTCACAGCAAGTCCGACTTCCTCCATGACTTCCCTTTTGACTGTCTCCTCTGCTGTCTCTCCGATCTCTGTAAATCCGGCGATAAGCGCATACCTTTTGTACTCTCTGCCCGCATATTTTGTCATAAGGATTTTATCGCCGTGCGTGACTCCCACAATGACTGCCGGTGCAATCTTCGGAAACACCATGTTCGCGCAGCACGGACACTGCAGCATCCTCTGTATTTCGCTGTGAACCAGTTTTTCCCCACATCTGCCGCAGAACTGATTGTCCCGATACCATACAAATAAATGCCATGCGGTAGCAGCCACGAGGACACGCTCCTTTGGCTGCATTGCCCGGACATCAAACATCTTATAAAAACGAAACTCGCCGATTTTTGTATCCGCTCCGATCTCCGTCAGAAAGTATTCTTCCTCCCCTATGGAAAAAAGATAAACACACGGCGGCACCTCCCTGCCAAGCACATTTTCGTTGTAATCCTTCCACTGTCCGTAAGTCAAAAACTGCAGTTCCCCGTTGTATTCCAGATATACTGTTCTCTCTCCAAAACCAAGCAATCTGCTGCCTGCATGCGGTACTTTCTTTTTATAGGAATTATCCAACTGCATTGGTGCAATATCCTGTATCATTTTCTTAGATTCCTTTCATTTTGAAGCTTTTCCTATTGTAAAACATTTTGATTTTTTGTACAATAAGATTATATTGTTGTAAAAAAAAGAGGCTGCCGGATCATGGCTGCTTCCAAGGGGTTTTTATCATGTATCACAATAAAAAAATCGGGATTTTTATCTCCCACATTATGGGATTTTACCAGAAGAATGTATGTCAGGGTATTATTGACAAAGCTCTGGAATACGGTTACACTGCTGAGATTTTTGCTTCTATGGATGGGGAGAATCTCGGGGACTACAGTCTGGGAGAGGAAAGCATTCTGACATTGCCGAATTTTGATGATTTAAGCGGTGTTATTTTTGCGTCTGAAACTTATCCAAACGAACAGTTAAAGGATCAGATCTATTCCCTGCTGAAAGAAAAATGTCACTGTCCTATCATAGAGATTGCTGTTTATAAGCAGCAGTTTCCTTCGGTTTCCTTAGAAAATAACCATCCTTTTTTTGATATTACAGAACATCTCATCACAGAACATCACTACAAAAATATCTGTTATTTTGGATGTGCCGATGAGAGTTTCTTTTCGGATGCCAGAGAAAAGTTTTACCGGGACGCATTAAAAAAACATGGCATTGCACCACACGCACATTCCATCTATACCGGAACCTACACTGCGCAGTCCGCTGCTGAAGCACTCCGCTTCTTTGAAGAAAATGAAACAAAACCGGATGCGGTTGTCTGTTACAATGATAAACTGGCACTTTTATTAATGACTGCTGCCATCTCTGCCGGTTATCATATTCCAGAGGACCTTGCGATCACCGGCTGTGACCACAGTGAAGAAGGACAGAATCTCACACCTTCTCTCACGACCGTCTCTTTCCCTGTCTATGAACTTGGGGAAGCTTCCGTAGAAAAACTGATGAAATTAATCCATGAGGAAAATGTTCCTGCCATCACTGTGGTACATGCACAGATGGTTCTGGAAAATTCCTGTGGATGCAGTCTTACAAAAGAGACTCCTGCTATTTACTTTGAGCAGAAACTGACCAGTCAGATTGCTTCTCTGGAGTCTTCTATTTTAAGTTCCATGAAAATGTCTGCTGAATTCCAAAATATTGCCGACATAGATGAAGCGATGGATCTGTTGGAGAATTACGTTCATTCTATTCCAAACTGTTCCGAATTTTATCTGTGTCTGTACGCCAACTGGGACAGCGTTTCCCAGCACATACTGGAATTAACGGAAAATGAAATGGATTTTGAGCCAAGTCAGGATGAGATTATTTTAAAATTAAGTCTGCGGGATGGCAAAAGACTGCCGGAATGCAGTTTTACCAAGCGTTCCCTCCTGCCGGAACATATCTACAGACAGTCAGATTCTGCCTACCTTTATTTTCCGCTGTTCTTCAAGAATAAGACTTTTGGCTATATTGCCTTAGCTTACGAGAACAACCGCATTGACTATCACTTCCAGCTCGTGCACTGGTTCATGAATATCAACCAGTTATTAAAACGTTTGAGTGACGCAAAACGTACTTCCATCCTCGTCTCTCACTTGGAGGACATTTACACCAAGGATGCGCTGACCGGACTTTATAACAAACACGGCTATCTGCACCGTGAAACGCTGTTACTTCAGGAAGCTGCAGAAAACCAAAGTACTGTGACCTGTTTTCTGTTTGATTTAAACCGCCTGAAATATATCAATGACCACTATGGTCATAATGAGGGGGATTTTGCGATTCAGGTCATCGGACATGCCCTATCCAGTGTCACCCGTTCCACCGATATCTGCGCAAGATTCAGTAGCGATGAATTTTATCTGCTGACAATGGATTACACAAAAGAAGATGCCGATGAACTCCTCACCCGCGTCTATAAGTACTTAGATAATTATAATAAAATAAGCCACAAGGAATATAAGATCTCTGCCAGCGGCGGCTATGCCCAGTCCACACCGGGTGCATCCCTTTCCAAAGAAGATGTCAAAGCTTTATTTTCCAAGGCAGATGAACATATGTACCAGCAAAAACAGATTTTTCATCAGGATTTGGATAAATAAGCATTGTGACGGTATTCTGTCGGAGATACTCCACAGGTTGCTTTAAAAATTTTCATAAAATGCTTTTCATTGTCATACCCGACTGCCTGACTGATCTCGATAATCTTCATATCGGTTTCGGTCAGGAGTTTTTTTGCCTCTCTCATGCGGATTTCCTTGAGATAATTCACAAAATTGCTTCCGGTATACTGCTTGAATGAGTAGGAAAACAAGGAGTAATTCATGGAAATATAATTGGAGACAACCGCCATATTCAGATCCTTTGCATAATTTTCTTCTATATAATCCACAGCCATTTTGATTTTCTGTACATTCTTGTTCTGGTCATAGCTGCTATTGATCTTCTCATGAAGCTGCAACACAAATTCCATTACCTTGTCCTCGTAGGAATCGATACAATTTTCACTCCAGATTTCTTTGCATTCCAATAAAAGTTCTCCCTCTGTCTCTAAAGCATTCTGATAGGTTTTCTCTACCTCCGTAAAGAAATCTTTCATACAGCTCTCAAAAACAGCCTCATCAATTCTTCCATTTTTCACTTCATAAAAGAACTGATGAAAACTCTTTTCCAGATCGTCTGTATGATCTGTTCCGATCAACTGGACGCGTTGGATTCTGGCTGCCTCCTCTGTCAACTTAGCGGCCTCCGTGATAAGACCTTCCGGTATCTTTTCCTGAAATACACCGTACTGCGCTTCCACTTTATTGCGGACAAATGCTTTCTTTCGCATCATGACAGACTCCGCATATGCCTGACGGATGCTCTCTAAGCCACAATGCGCCGCACTGATTCCAATGTAACCATCCTGCAATTCGTTTTTCAATAAGAGGGAAAGGTTCTCTGCCGGAACAATAAAAATATCATTGTCATTCATATTTTTCATGAAAATATAATTATCGTCGGACAGTTCTCCTCTCTTGACCTGATTCTGGCAGCACACATAATAATTTCCGGTATAAAAATGATCTGCATACTGACTTTCGATCGTGCGCTGTTCCTCCCCGGAAATCTCATCGGAAAGCATCAGGTGCCGCATCTGCTGATAACCAATTTTCTGATTGTTCTCCTCTTTCTCTTTCCGGCTCTCAATCTCTGCATTGAGTTTTTTTAAGATTTCGGTGATTTTTTCACGCTCAATCGGTTTTAAAATATACTCCCGCACCCCGTTTCTTAACATTTCCACCGCATAGGCAAAATCATCATAACCACTGATTGCCACGGTAAGTGGAATATGTTCGAGGCTCTGCATTTTCTGTACCAGTTCGATGCCATCCATCTTCGGCATACGGATGTCCGTAAACATCACATCAATCTCCTGCTCTTTCAGAATTTCAAGCGCAGTCTCTCCATTGTTGCACTCCATAATGGTCTCGATTGGCACACCACTTCGCATAATCATTGTTTTGATTCCCTGACGGATCATTTTCTCATCTTCAACGATCAAAACTGTTTTCATTATCTTCCTTACCCTCTTCTAATCCTGTATCTCTCTTCTGTCACAGTCCCCTGTGCCTTTATTTTTCACTTATGCTCCGGGTCATTTTCCTCTGACTGTCTATGCGTGATTGGAATCCGGACCATAATTTTTGTATAACACCCCAATTTGGATGCGATCTCGATTCCATACTGATCTCCAAATGCAATATGGATACGGTCCTGTACATTTTTCAGACCAATTCCATTGCCGGAGCCTCCGTTGGAATCAATTTTTCCTGCAATCTTTAACCGAAGCTTCTCCACTTCTTCTTCTGACATACCTTTTCCGGCATCTGTGATCTCGATCACACAGTCATCTCCGTCTAAAATGCCCTTGATATAGATATTTGTGTCCTCTGCCATCTGTTCGATTCCATGATAAATGGCATTCTCGACGATCGGCTGCAGGGACATCTTCGGAATCTCCTGTTTTAATACCAGTTCCGGCAGGTTTAACGACAGATAAATCTCATAATCAAACCGCAGATTGATCAGAGCCATGTAGTTTTTAATGTACTCTAACTCCTGCTCCACAAGCACATTTCCTGATACCCACTTCATACTGTAACGCAGCAGTTTCCCCAATGCGGTCACCGCATCAGAAATGGCGTATTCTTCATCAATCTCTGCCATCATCTTAATCGATTCTAACACATTATAAATAAAATGTGCATTGATCTGATTCTGCAAAGCCCGGATCTCAGAATTTTTTGCTAACATCTCACGGTTTAAATTATCTTCCATCAGCTCCTTGATACGTTCCAACATCTTATTGATCTGCGTTCCGAGTTCGCCCATCTCATCTTTGCCACAGTTTTCGATCGCGACATCAAGATCACCCTTCTGTACTTTTCGAATGGACTTTAAGATCTCATAAAACTGCTTTAACAGATGCTGCACAATACGGTTGATAAAGAACGCCAGCAATATGATAAATGCCAGCATGACAGCCACAAACACATCACGCATAAAATATACATTATGAACATTTTTTGTGATATCCTTCACACAGATCAGTGTACCGGAGAGTTCGCGCACCTGCATATAAGAGATTACAAGATTTTTTCCATCCAATTTTTTATAAATGGTCTGTATCTTGTCCTCTGTGGGACGCTGTTTTAAAATATCGTCAAGCAGCGCTGAAGATTCTGTCTGCTCTTTCTGTCCAAAATAGGTTACTCCCTCATCCGAATAAAAGAAACTCCACTCATCCTCAATTCCCTCGTACAGGCTTGGAAACATATTCTCCATCGTCATGGCAGACTCGATCACACCAACTTTTCCATTGGCACTGTCAATAATCGGTGTGACAAGTGAAATAATCTTCCGATTCTGGTTCATCGTATAGGAATTGAAAATATTATCTGTGTAATCAAAATTCCAGCCGACATATTTATCCTGCTTGGACCACTCCTGTTTTTTCATACGGGATGCATTGTATAAAATGGGCATCATCTCCTGCACACTGTCATTCACCGCATAGACACGGACACCATACAGCAATGGGTTATTGTTAACTAACCGTTCCAACGCCGACACTTCGTTATTTTTAAAATCCAGCCAGTCGGCCGTAGAGATTTCTCCCCCAATCGCAGATGCATTCAACATTTGAAGCAGGGAATCATCACTTAAGAAAAACTGTGTGGACATATTGATAGAATCAATCTTTGTCTTGATTCCATCCTCATTCCGCTGCATTGTATATTCCATGTAATCCATGTTCTCCTGCACCGCATTCTGCTCCATAACATAGAACAAAACCCCTGCTAACACCCCGATTGGAATCACCATAAACAGAATGATAATACTGGTAAATTTGATATTTAGCTTTGTATTTCGAAACAGCTCTCTTATTTTTTTCATTCGCTAATTCCCATTTTTTCCTTTGCTGCATTCATTAATACTGTTTTCTGTTTCAAAACTTCCTGATAGCCCATGGCATTCCTTTTTCCCACAAATTCTTCAAATATTTCATCAAACTGTGCTTCATTTGATGCGAGAAGAAGCTTTGGCAGTGTCTCACTCCAGAGTTTGGTACATTTTTCATCCATAGCTGCAATTTCAGGACTTGTCGACAAACTCACATCATACTGTCCATTGTAGACTGTATATTTGCATGCCCACACGAGTAACTGTTCAGTAGCAGGACCTGCCTTCTGCTCCCACTGAAGTTGCATGACATTATTCTGCAGCATCCAATAAGCATCATCTGCGCCGTATAACCTGTCGTAAGTCTCCCGGTCGGAATTTAAAATTTTGCTGACGTCCTCTTTTAATACCGGCTTACCATCCACGATATCGTAAGTAACCCCTTCCACACCGAGATAGATCAACATCTGTCCATGCTCACTCATCATATAGTCCATAAACGCTATGGCGCGTTCCGGATATTTACAATTTTTTGAGATCAGCGTCAATGTCCATCCATTCATATTGTTAGTCGGCAGTGTCGGATCATCCCCATTGGAATTTCTCGGTCCCTCAACCGCCATGTAAATGCTGTCCGGATCATTCTCATACAATGCTTTTTGCTGTGAGATCGTATCACTGTACTGATAGAGCATACAAAAATACCGACCTTTTGCCAGTTTTTCTTCCATCTGTATCCGTGTATCCACAAAGATATCATTGGCAAGCAGCCCTTCCTCCCCCAGTTCACGGAACATTTTTAACCATATAACATACTCTGGGTCTGTATATCTGTCATAATATTTCCCATCCTTTTCCCACGGAACCGCAAGAAAATTCATCAGATATTTGTCAAAGGAAACATTTCCCTGATTATCAAATACATGGGATCCCACCGGGATCAATTTTTCCCCATTCACCTCAGGAAACATCTCTGCCGCTTTCTCCACTGCTGCTTTAAATCCTTCCGGTGTTGTCATATCCGGACTTCCAATTGCCTCATAAATATCTTTACGTACCAGAAACGTCTGATTGGATATGATGTCATCATGCTCTTTCACCTGTTTTGGTGTAACCGTGGAACACGGATATCCATAAATATTGCCATCATCCATTGTATACCAGTTCACCACATCTGCATCTGTGACCTGCCAGAAATAGGCATCATAATCATCTGCAAGTTCATTTAATGCATAGACCATGTTCTCTTCGATCATCTGGTTCACCTGTGGCTCCCAATACCCTAATGTGATCAGATCAGGCAGAGAATCCGATGCGATCAGTGCATTTAATTTTTCTGTTTCATTCCCGATTGGTGTAATAAAATTAATATTTACTCCTGTCTCCTCTGTAATCTTTTGAGAGACTGCATTCTCTCCCCACGGTATTGCAAACCAGGAATAATTGACATACCAGTCTAACGTAACAGGTTCTCCGGCATATTTTTTCCATGCCGGTGTATCCTCATCACCCTGTGAGGTGTCCTCCACCTGAGATGTCTCCACAGCCTGTCCTTCTCTTTCCGCTCCGCAGCCCGTCAAAACATTTGTCATCCCGGCTGTCATGGTCACTGCCATGCCCCATGCGATCATTTTTCTGATTCTGTATGTAACCATAAAACTTCCCCTTTATTTCTGTTTCCAAGTATCTTTATCATACCATTTTCTTTCGTTTCCCGCAAACCCCGACAGAGCAAATTTCCTGTTTTCATGACATTTTCCGAGTTCTTTTTACTTTCTTTTTAAACACACAAAAGCGCTACCCCAATTTTTTGAGTAGCGTTTCTGTTTTTATCTATTTAGAGAAGAATATGGTAAGGAAACTATTTTATGTACTGTCATTATTCTTTTACAGCACCTGCAGAAATACTGCTGATGATGTATTTAGAGAAGAATGCAAATACGAGTAAAATCGGAATAACAGAAATTGCAACGGCGAGATAAATTGCGCCCTGGTTTGCAGTAATATCTGTTGATGCCCTTAAAGTTGCCATCATAACCGGTAATGTAAATTTCTCATTTTTATTTAAGATAATCATAGGTAACAGGTAAGCATTCCATCCACCGATGAATCCCATGATACTCATGGTTGCAATCCCAGGTGACATGATTGGGATTGCGATTCTGTGGAATGTATATAACTCGCTTGCTCCATCAATTCTGGCTGCCTCGATCAGTGAAGGTGGCATAACGGAAAGTACATACTGTCTTAAGAAAAATACGGTTCCCGGTGAAGCAATTGCCGGAATAATCAATGGGATATAAGAGTTTACCAGATGAAGTTTGGTACATAAGTTATAAAAACCGATCAGACCAAGCTGTCCAGGTATCATCATGAAAATTAAAATCGTCATGAATAATACTTTATTTCCCTTGAATTTGTACATTGCCAGTGCATAAGCTGTCATAGCGGAAAAGTATGCACAGAGTAATGTAGATGGAACTGCTACTTTCAAACTGTTCCACATACCTAAAAACAGGTTGAAGTATTTAAATACAGTAGCCCAGTTTTCTTTTAAATAAACACTCGGAATCAGAGTAAATGATTTCATAATCTCAGATCCGCTTCGTGTTGCGTTGACAATCATTAATAAAAATGGAAACATACACACTACACTAAGCAGGATTAGTAAGATATATAAAATTGTTTTTTTGATTTTATATCCAATGCCGTTCATAGTAATCCTCCTTATTTCGTCTTAGATGAAGCCCGTTTTTTTGCACGGCGTGCTGCTGCTTTCTCTTCATCCTGGTTAAACACTTTTAACTGTATAATGGAAACAGCTAAAATGATAAGGAATAATACATAGGCGATTGCGGATGCATAACCAGTCTGTGTTGTTCCTGTTGTAAATCCAAATTTATAGAGATACATTACCACGGTGTATACGGAGTTATAAGATGCCCCTGCCGGATTTGACATCAGATACGGCAGATCGAACATCTGTAATCCACCAATCAGTGATGTGATCGCTACATAAAGTAACATCGGTCTTAATAATGGTAATGTGATTTTTCCAAATACGGTCCATCTTCCGGCTCCGTCAATTGCTGCTGCCTCGAAATAATCTTTTGAGATTCCCTGCACACCAGCCATTAACATAATGAAGGAGTTACCAAACCACATCCAGGAACTGATCACTGCGATGGTCACACCTGCTGTTGCAGATGATCCAAGCCAGTCGACCGGAGTGTAATTTGCACCAAATAACCGATAGATGCTTGCAATAATCTGGTTGAACGTTCCATAACGCCAATCCAGTAATGTCTGAAATAAGAATGCAACAGATGTTGCTGCAATTAAGTTCGGTAAGTAATAAATAATACGGAAAATTCCAAGTCCTTTGATTTTGTATTTGATATCACTAAATACAATGGTAAGTAAAAATGCAAGTCCGAGCTGTAATACGATATTCACACCCCAGATCCTTACCGTGTTCCAAAGCGCTCTCCAGAAAAATTTGTCTGTGAATACACGCTTGTAGTTGTCAAACCAGACCCAGGATGTCACACCGACTCCTGCAATCTTGGCATTTGTAAAACTGAAATATAAGGTTCTTAATACCGGATAAACACTAAAAATACAAAATACAATAACAAATGGTAAAACGAAGAAGTATCCCACGTTATCATATTTTTTCAAACTATTTTTATTCTTTCCCATATTCTGCCATTCTCCTTCTTCATAACTATCTCAGAGGATAGCCATTCTTTTCCTGTACTCTTTTGTCTTTTCTTACAGTCTGCACATTCACTGTGCAGACTGTAAGAAAAATGATTTTGGAGATATTTTTATCTGTTTACTGTGATTTCAGGATATGTTGCTTCAATTGTATCGTAGAAGTCAGAGATTGCCTCATCCTTTGTCTTCTCACCAGTTTTAACAGAAGAGACTGCATTTCCCCAAGCATCGCCGATACCTTTGTCGTATCTTGTTACTTTAGAAGTATCAATGTACTGTGCCTGATCTAACCAGAACTGGTATAATTTCTCACCACCGTAAATCTGGTTCTCATCATCTTTGTGTTTATCAAGAGCTGATTTCAAAGAAACTGTATCACCCTGTGAGTATTCAATCCACCAGTTAGCTGTATCTTCATTTAATGTACAGAATTTTACGAATTCCCAAGCTGTGTCTTTTCTTTCAGACTGAGAAGAAATACCGATATATGTACCACCGTCAAATCCTGCTGCTGGTCCAGAGCAAACGCCCCATAATCCAGATGTCTCGCCTACGTTATCTCTCATAGTAAGTACACCCCAGGAAGGAAGACCAAATGCGAATACAGTTGTTGTATCAAGTCCTTTTGTTGCCTCTGCGAACTGATCTGCATCCCAAACGTTAACGGAATCATCTGCATTAGACTGGATATCTGCTGTTAAGATAGGTACCTCGCCAGCCATAGCCTGATACCAAGGTGTTGACCACTGGCTTGCATATGCTGTTAAGTCATTCTGATATAAGTCAACGCAAAGATCCATGTAATCAATTCTGGACTGGTCAACATTTAATGTTCCATCTACTACCCATGCACTATCACCGGAGAATACGTTCATCTCTGCATCAGAAGAGAAGATTCTGTATCCAGCATCTTTTAATGTCTGAGCTGTCTCTAAGATAGTAGGATAATCTTTGAATAATTTTCCAACTTCGTCCGGATCATCTGTTCCGAATACTTCTTTTGCGATATCTCTTCTGTAGTAGATACCTGCTGGTGTGATCTGGTAAGAGATTGCTCTCTGGATACCATCGTCATCCTGTCCAACCTGCCATACATAATCAACGATCTGATCTGCATAATCCTGTGCATTGTATGGTGCCTGGTTTAAATCCTCGAAGAAACCTGCATCAAAGAAATCCTCTAACATCTTTGGCTCACCAACGATGATATCCGGTTCTTTTTCTCCTGCAAGTAATGCTGTCTGAACTTTTGTTGGGTAATCAGCTGGCTCGATAACCACTGTATCAACCTCTACACCAGTCTGTTCCTGGAATCTCTTACCAAAGTCGATCAAGTCGTTTGATAATGTCCATACAACTAACTTTTCATCGCTGGATGCATTTGCTGTGCTTCCCTTTGTCTCTGTTCCTGCTGCTGCATTATCGCTTGTGCTTGCTGTGTCGCCACATGCTGCCATGGATAATGTCATTGCACTTACGAGCAATACTGATACTACTTTTTTCCAATTCATATATAATCCTCCTTGTTTTACGAAGCAAAATCCGAACCCATTGGTGAGGAGAGGATTTTGCCTCCTTATTGTTCTGCAGAAAAGTGAATTTGCTTTCTGCTGTTACACAACACTTTGTTGTTTGTTGATAATTGAATTATAAGTTCAATCCCCTCTTGTAAAAATGCTTTAAATTTTAAAATGGTGTCTTTTTTTTAGGTGTCCTTTTTTTAATAAACAATTGTCTGGATACTGTGCGGTGCGATCACACCTTCCACTCCCTGATAGCCTGCATCTTTCGTCATTTCACGCAGTGTATAAGGAACTTCTTTTTCGGATTTATTCAAAATGACTGCGACACGCTCTCCATCCGGATTTAAAAACGCAGTCACTTCTATACCATCGGTATAGCGGGAAGTACCGATCTTCACTGCTCCCTCTTTGATATAACGGCTGAAATGTCCAATATAGTAATAAGTCAGTCTCTTTTCATAGCTGTCTTCCCCAGGCGCACACATGATTGGTGCCGCACAGAAATTTCCAACATGGTTTGGTCCGCCTTTTTCATCTAAGAGCAGGTTCCAGTCAAGAGATGCATTAATTCCGGCATTTAAGTTTCCCAAAATATCATGTGCATACATTTCTGCCTTATAGATTTCTCCGGAATCTGCAAAACGGGAGTATTCCACACATCCCTCTGTAAAGAAGATTTCTTTTTCCGGATATCTCTTACGCACCATCTCGATCGTCTCAAAATGATCTCCGGTATACCAGTGGATGGCCTCTCCTTTTACATAGTTTCTTGTCTTTTCATCCGCGATCACTTCCTTAAAACGCTGATAACCTTCTTCTTTGTTATGATCCCAGACAAAAATACCGATATCAGAAAGACCTGCATCCTCTAACTTCGGTCCGAGATAATCTCTTACAAAACGGCTCTCATCCTCAGATGTATAAATACAGGAATCCCATGTCTGCACTGCCATAGGCTCGTTCTGTACGGTAAGCCACTGAATATCTGCTCCAGCTTCCTGATATGCCCGGATAAACTTTACAAAATATTCTGCCCATGCCGCATAATATTCGTCCTTTAATTTGCCGCCATGGTTCATCTCACCGTTTGTTTTCATAAAAGCAGGCGGCGACCACGGAGACATTAATAACTTCAGTCCCTTTGTGTTTGTTCCTTCGGCTGTTTTTGCATTGGCTGCTGCAAGGAATGGAAGGATCTCTTTTCTGTCATGGGAAATGTCAAATGTCTCTAACTTATCGTCTCCCTCTTCCACATAAGTGTAATTGCCAAGTGCAAAGTCACAGCTGTTCATATGGATACGTCCAATGTTATAGCGAAGCCCTGTTTTTCCAAAATACGCTTCGATGATCTCATCCTGTTTTTCTTTGCTCATTCCTGCATAGACATGTGCGGCAGCCTCTGTGAGTGCCCCGCCAAAACCGTGAAATGTCTGATACGTTACATCCGGGCAGATGTTGACCACATGCATGCAGTCCCCCATCAGCGCGGATTCTTTTTCTGTTTCTTCCCAAAACTTTTTGTTTTCGTAGTCCGTTGTGATAATTTTCATCCGGCACCTCCTTTTTCTTATCGAACATCAATCTCAATGGATGTCACAAGCCCCTCACGGACATCCACAGCTATTTTTTCTCCTGCAACACCACTGTTCACATTTGCAACACTTCCGTTCCGATAGGTAAATTTCATGGATGCAATCTCATAATGTCCCGGAATGTAATCGGCGACATCTGCAAACTGATACGTTACCTTTGTCTTTCCAAACAGCATGGCAGATACTTTTCCATTTTCCGGGATCAGGTATGCCGGCACTGCAGGCTGCGGTGTAAAATACAACTCTCCATTTTTCATGGATAAAATATGACTGCCGAACATCATCTGTTTCCACATACTGATAAACTCGATGGTCGATCCACTAAGGCGCGCCACAAAACCTTTGCCATGATATGCTTTGTTTGGATTTTTACTGCTTGCGATAAAGGAGGAGTTCTCATAAATACTTCTTCCGTACACTTCCTTATCCAAAAACGGGATCGCAGCCTTATGGAAATCCTCAAAAAACGCCTCATACATGCCGTTTCGGATCAGTTCCAGCAGATACTTGTATTCCATATGGAGCCAGATGGATTCATTCTCCAGCCAGCCCGGTGTGAAAGCTCTCGCCCTGCCAAGTTCAAAGGATGTATCCTGCAAAGAGGCGTTGACTTTATACATGGAAAGCTTCTCATCATAGAGATCACTGTGCCGCACCTGTTCATATAAGTTTGTCTTTTTCTCTTTTCCGGTCTTTAATTTCAGATAGCGGACCGGTCCTTCCAGAAAATATGGCACTTCCTGAACCATAAATTTTAATGGTTTATAGCCGCCTTTTACCTTCTCATACTCTAAAACTTCATAAGTAAAATAGGTCGGGCAGATGCCATTTCCCAATATGCATGCTTTTTCAATTCCGCATATTACTGTTTCCAGAAAATCATTTAAAATTTTTACAACTTTCTCTGTGGAAACAAGGTATTTCACACCCGATATTCCGGAGAATACTTTCTCACGGTAAGCCTCTTTTGCATCGTTGATCTGATTCCAGAAGGAGAGGACTTCGCCCTCTTTTTTCACCTCTTCGGCAGTCGTACAGCCCTGTTTTTTACAGAAGCCAACCGCTTCTTTTTCGCTTGCATTGATCAGGTCAAGCTGCTGTAAGAAACCCGAAAATTCTTCGATCAGTTCCAGTTCTCCCGGATATCGTTTTAATGCTCCGATCGTGTATTCCAACATTCTGGCAAGCTCGTAGGTCTCTGCCATCGAAGAACCAAACATTCCCGGCATACCGTTTAACGCATCATACCAGCCGGGTTTTCCGCCTTCCATCTCCACACCCATGCCGTAAGCGTCCAGCGCGGCAAATTTTGCAGCGCAGAGTAACACTAATTTTTCCAGCAGTGTCATCTTTAAAACTTCTCCGGACTGACCTGCCTCGCGCACCAGTTTTTTTTCCGTATTTCTGCGGCTCTTCTCATTTAATGCATGATACTGTCTCAGACCATTTTCCGTCTCCTCATAACGTCTGTATCTCGGATTGATATTCACCTGTGAGAGGAAGGTCGTGTAATCTCTCTCATACAGTAATTCCTTCTCTTTTTCCGGGAATACTTCGAGATAATCCTCCACAAGATCGAGATTGTAAGTCCAGTGGTCACTCCAGTAGCCCTCTAAGAAATTGCCGTTCACAAGTCCGTCTGCCTGATCGATGATCTGGGAAAATAACGTTTCTGTCTCCTGCTCTCCACACAGTTCCTCTAACTTCCGGCACAGAGCCCCCGGTGTGAATGGTTTTTTGATATATTCACAAAATTCCTGTTTTTCCTGCTCGGTTGTAAATAAATTTTCGTGAAGAGCCAGCAGACTTTCCGCTTTTTCTTCTGCTACCTGATAAGTCAGTTTTTCCACGCCCAGTGGGTTGTAACCATCTAACTGGATCAGGCTGTAAAATGTTTTGATATTCTCCCTTCCCACAAATGGTGCAAAGAAAGTGTCACATCTGCGGTTCTGGTTGACATCCCTGAAATTTCCATTGCCCTGTGAATAAAACTCCGGCAGCATGGAAAAATAGTTGTAATCTCTTTCCAGATCGCCATGTTTTCTGGAGTACACGTAAAAAATCTTATGGTTGCCAAGTTTGATCGGATAACCACCTCTTAAGACATTATCCATATAAGTATACTGGCAATAAGCATCAAAATCTTTCGACGCTGTCTCCGTTGCGATTCCGCTGCAAAGATGTTCTACCAGTTCTTCTGCCTCTTTTGCTTTTGCGTTAAAATAAACTGCGTCCAGTTTTTTGGCTGCATATGCCCTCAACAGTTCTTTGTTCTCCACCTGTCCGATGATCTCATAGAAACAAATGCTCTCATTCGCTGCAAGATCTGCCTCTGTTCCATAAAAACTGCATGGCAACTGGTTCATGGTGATCTGCTCTTTTGCGAGCAGTTCTTTTAATGCCGTCTCTTCAAATCCAATCGGTTTCTGTAAGGAAGTATCATAGGAGAATACAACCGTCGGATCAACGACCGACTGTAATCTCGTACCATCTGCAAGACATCCAATGGAAAAATTACCCCCCTCCACCTTTGTGACTGCGGCGGTATCTGCCATGCTGGCACGCACGCGGAAATACGGGCGTCCCTCTTTCACATCCTCGACCTGCATCCACGCTTTGGATGTCTGGCACATGTTTTTCATACTGTCAATTCCAACTCCATATGGGATCAGTGCCGGCATACCGTCTAAAACTTCTATTTTGGCATGTTCCCCAGTTGTATTGGTAAGTTCTACCTTACGCACCAGTGCACCGATTTTTTCTCCCGGAAGTGTAAAATAGGTTACCTTTGCATTCACTCCAAGTACGTCATTTTCCTCTTCAATTTTTAATCCGTTCATGGCAATTTCCATGCGGTGTGTCTGGTTTTCATCTGCAAAAAGCTCTGTCACTTTTCCATCTTTTTTTACAAAAGTACGGAATCCTGTCGTTTTCACATTCTGGTACGCCTGATGTGCCGGATAAAATTCCATGATCGAATGATCTTTATTGTCGACTCCGAAACTGACCACGCACTGTCCACGATTTACATAATAACACCAGATAGGAATTCCCTTCTCTCCGGAAATGCCTGGAAGAAAGCTTGCAAAAGTGCTCTTTTTTCCATAGTTTTCAATTAAAAATTTTTCCTCTGCCATATTCTTCTCCATTCCATTTTTTTGCAATTGTTTTATAATGTAAGATTTGCCTAGGCAAGAACCACTTCGATCTGATGTGTCTCATTACCAGAAAGTTTCTCGATCATATTCTTAGGAAGAATTGCCTCATGCTGTTTTGGCACAAAATTTATCTTCTCTCCATCCACCGTTACATCTGCAATCTGATATTCTCCATAATCCTTTTCTTCGCGGTTCAAATAAGTGATCTTCCAGTTTTTGTCTGCGAACTGCAGTGTAAGGGATGCCTTTTTCTCTTCATCAAACTGCTCTTTTAAAAGTTTAGGTTCTAAGATCATATCACCGACCTGACCTCTTACTCCGAACATCTCTGTGATCACCGTCAGCATATACCAGCTTGCAGCTCCTGTCAGATAATGGTACATACCGCGTCCTCTTCCATTGAAGTATTCCGGAATTCCAGGATAGATGCGGCTTACTTCGAAGTTTGCCGACTGTCTGTACAATGCATGCAAAGACTTATAACCTTCCTTTGCAAATCCACGTTTGTAAAGTGCATTGGCATACATCACTGCCATATGGGAAAAGACTGCTCCGTTTTCTTTATCTCCATAGGAAAATCCAAACATTCTTCCAAGATCTGTCTTGACTTCCCCGAAATCTGTATTCAGACGGTAGCCACCCACTTTTTCATCATAGAGATAACGGTCTGCACTCTTCGTGATCTGCCGGATCTGTTCGTCTGTCGCAGTGCCAGCCATGATGGAAAATACCTGACCGGTTAACATCATGCGGACACCGGTTTTTGTATCTCCTTCTACCTGACGTCCATGATTATCATAGTAACCGTTAAACCAGCCGTTTTCTTCCGAATCCTTTACCCACTCATTTTTCCGGATATGCTCCATTAACCACTCCGATTTGTGACGCAGGTTTTCAGTCAGTTTTTCAATGGAGATCTCTACTTTTTCTCCGCTTGTGTCATGCTCACACGTATGTAAATATTCCTCTAATACATGCAGCTTCTTCTCAACAGAATCGTATAATGCCGGATTATCTTCCAAAAGGATCACAATCTCTGCCAGAATGGAAACCGTTTCTTTTCCGGTTTTCTTCCGGTATGCTTCCAGCAATTCTGCAATATCGGCAAGGTTGCCTGCATAAGCATTGGAAAATGCCACGCTCTCGCCCTTCTCAGAAGCCATATCCAGCGCATCATTCCAGTCTGCGCCGCGCAGTCTTATGTTATTGTGTTCTCCTACTTCATAAAAAGCGGTAAGATTCTGTAACAGCAGATGCTCTAAAATCGTGCCCTCTTCCCGCACGCCGCGCTTGGTCTTCTGCCAGCAGCCATAGGATTCATCCCACAGTGTATCTGTCCTGGTTCCTCTTGCGATCTGTTTGTCTTTAAAATAAGCAGCCTCTTTTTCTAACAGTTCAAGATCTCCGGTCTGGTCAATATAAAACTTTGTTGTGATCATTGGCCATACACCATGATCCATCCACACTCTTGTGATATTATTCCGGTCTGCAACAAACTCTCCCTGTTTACTTCCGATAATCGTTGCATTACTTCCATCTACACGGACACCGGCAAAATTATCAAGCAGCATCTGTCTTACTCCATCCGGATTCATGATCAAAAGTGCCAGACAATCCTGCCAGAGATCACGCCAGCCCCTTCCTCCCTTTCCGTAATCATGATGCGGAAGGAATGAGCAGCCATAAATACGGCGCAGGATTGGCTGAAAACTTACCCAGTGCATAAACTGGTTGAAATCCGAATCTCCGGTATGATAAGCGACATTTACTTTTTCCTGCCAGTATGCCTTTGTTTTTTCCAGTTCTTCCAATACCATCTCTCTGGTTGTATAAGTTTTGGAAAGATTCCTGATCTCCTGAATATCTTCTGTAATTCCGGTAAAGATCAGATAACTGCATTCCTCTTCCGGCTCTAATGTGACCTCTGAAAAATGAAGACCTCCAACTGCCTCTAATCCTTCGATCCTTGTTCCTGCTTTGACACCCTCTGCTTTTTTTACAATGGCATATGGTCTCTCAAAGTTACCGCCCTCTCCGACAAAATCCTCTGCTGTCGGATAAAAATCTACCGGCTTTTCTCCATTGCCACTCCAGCCCACGCAGTAATAAGTCATATGATTGACCTGATGTCCTCTCTCATCGAAAGACAATGTCGGTGTCACCAGAACGCCTGTGTCTGTCGTTTCAATTCTATGTAATAAAGATGTTACATGTCTGTGGTCACGGATATTGTCCGCGCTTCTTCCATATAATGGTATCGCCGCCGTTGGTGTAACTGTCTGTGCCATGCGTCCTGTGTTTGTGATCGTCACCAGCATGACCTCAACGTTTTTCTCTACTGGAATAAAAGAAAGTATTTCTCCGCGAAGCTGATACTTTTTGGATTCCCTTGTCGTCTTCTGCCACATAAATCCGGCTGTCACTTCACTGTCATCCTGCATTTCCGTAAATTTCTTACTTAACGCTTCTGCTGCATTACCAGTCAAAGACCAGCTTCCGATTCCCTTCACATTGCACCAGAAGTTTCTGCTGTTCCGGTTATTGACAAGATTTTCTGCACTTACCGGCTCCAGTAAAAATGTATTCTGATCTATCTTCGCATCACCGCCGAGATTCGGTGTTAAGGAACTTTTCAACCCTGCTTCCCCTGCAATTGGAAAATAAAGATAGCTGATATTTTCCGCTTTTTTCAAATGGAATGTTCCCTGTGTATCTTCAAATTGATATCCTTTCATCCTGATCCTACCCTTCCTACTTTGATATTTTTATTCTAAAAAAAGCAAGGCACAAAAAAAGGATACTCTTTTTCAAAAAGGTATCCTTTTTTTATATCTTACCGGATGAGACCGTTCTCATATTCACAGATCACTTTTCGTTCTCCTGCAAAGGTCACCGAATCTCCCGATTCATTAATAATATGGTTCATACCCGGATATCCGGTCAGCATCACAGTACAGATATTGTGTACTTTCACTCCATTCTTATCCGGCACCTCCATGGCGGTATCAAGTTCCACGGACGCATCCCGGTTATACAGGTAAACACCAAGCCCCCATGCTTCAAACGCATCCACAGCGCCATCCACATAAAAAGAAGCATATCCTTTCTTCTGTCCCTCATGGCTCATCCAGACCTCCTGGGTTGGAACATCATATGGGATCTCGCTCTGATACATATACACTTTTCCGTGATCTCCATTCCATACCGTCTGATACTGTTCAAAATGTTCTACCATCAGCGCATACATCGTGACCTCATCTCCGTTGATGATGATTCCATTTTCTGCCTTGTTTTCTTCCCACGCCACATTGTCTCCGTGGTCTGCACGCCATACCCAGAAGTTATCCCCGACCACATGGCTGCTGTTGATCGTAGCGCAACACTTGACGCTTACCGGTGTGTCTGTATCTGTTCCTCCGACACGGAAAAACAGATCGCTTAAATAAATATTTTTCCCATTATCCTCGGATTTCTGGTCCTCGCTGCCAACGACAAGAAGATTGTCCGATTTTGTTTCCCCGGCATCAAAAAGCAGTCCTGCAAGGATCAGTCCCTGTACATCCCCTGTTTCCAGACAGACATTTCCTTTTGCTGCACGCAGGGTTGCCAGTCCCATGCCAAGCACGATCGTATCCGGGCGATTTACGACAATCGGTTCCTCAAGGTCATAAATTCCAGGTGTCAGAAGCAGATTTTTTCCTTCTTCCAATGCCTGATTCATCGTCACTGCCGTATCTTTCTCCGGCTTTGCAACGTAAAACTGGTCAATCGGGATTTTTTCTCCCTCACTGCCATTTTCCCAGGAAACACCGACAGCATTTTCCCGCTCTTTTGGCACATAGACCATATAACCTTCCTCATCGTCATAGATCAAAAATGGTTTTTCCTGCATGGCTTCAGTCTTCTCCACCTCTGTATACGGAACAACCGGCCAGGTTCCGGTTGGATTTTTTCCTTCTTCAGTACCGACAAAGACCATATTCCAGTTAGAACCCATCCACGCTTTCCAGTTACAGTTTCTGGAAAGCCACTGCTGCTGTGAGCCGGAATCCGTCATCAGATCGGTGTTGGAGTCCGCCAGAAATCCACCACTGCACCATCCGTATTCATCATGTAAAAATAATGCACCATCGACCTGCACTCTCCGCATAAACGTTGCCTGTGAAACCGCCCACATGGTATTTGTTTCCAATTCCATATTCTCTACTCCGCGCCAGAAATTACAGCATGCATTGTGATTTGACGGATCATCTGAAAGCCATCTTGCGGTGCATTGCAGACTCTGTAATTTTGTGTCTGTCGGAAGTTCTCCAAGTCCTGCCACCTGTGTGTAAAACCCAACATTCGCCTCGATCGTTTCATCATACTCTCCCGGCATAAAATAGATGGCATAACGCTCCTCTCCAAACTGATTTGCTTCCTGTTTCTCATAAATAGCATCTAATGTTTCTGCCACCTGCTTTGGATCATCCTCCGGCGAAAAGATATAGGTATTCCCGCCAAATAATTCTGTGTGAAACTCTGTATCCCTTGTTGTCATATCTTTTGTATCCATTTTACTGTTTTCCTTTGTTCCGCACCCCATCATAAGCATATAGGCTGCCCCGAATAGAAGCAGCATTTTCCCATAGTGTCTCTTTTTCATGTTTTTTTCCTCCCTGTCCCTTATCAGCATAACGGTATCCGGGCACAAAAAAAGGACACCTTTTTTCACAAAGGTATCCTTTTTCCATATAGAAATATTTTTTTAAAAGTACTCCATAATAAAGTTTTTCTTTGGATAAAAAATCTGCCCGAGGGTTCCATTCTGTATTACCTTCTGATCCAGTATCTCTACCGAATCGTAACCTGATATCTCACCCTCTGCAAATCCCCGGAAAATACCGTGTGCAAAATCTGCAATATCCATGGTAATCTGCGGCACCTGATCCTGCGGCATACGCTCAATTGCAGTCAGTGTACTGTTGGTAAATCGAATCCAGTAACTGCCGTTATTTTGTGGTAATACAGGATCTGTTATCCCAAGGATCAACTGTCCGTTTCCCCGGTAAGCCGCCTTTTTTAGCACACGCCCCACATTCACCACTCTCACCATGCCAAGCAGTATCTGATTTTCAGAAAAAGCTCCCATAGACCATTCCTTTACCAGACATTCCATCGTCTCGCATGCAGGGATCGTAAAGATTACCCGCACATGATCGCTTTCCATTGTTTTTACCAGTGCTAAAAATCCCTGAAGACCTTCTTTCCCTGCATAAACTAACCGGGTGCAGACAACAATCTGTCCCTCGTCCCGCATTTCTTTATGGATTGTAAAATAAGCTGCCGGCTTCCGGTTACCCCGGTAATACAGATAGGTAAACTCCTGATTCTTATACGGATTAGCTTCTGTCACAAACGCATATTCATAACTTTCATTATGGATCATACCGTTATACTTTACTTCCCATGCTTCGTACAACTGCTTTACATCCGAAAGCACCTGTTTCCGGTTGGATTCATCCACCAATACAAAATATCCATCTTTCAGATCAAAAGAAGGAATCATGGACAAAAGATAATTACACTGCTTTCCGAAACATCCCATCTCAAAGCCGAATTTCCGATAGTACACACTGGAAAATGGATATAAATAGGAAAAATCAACTTTTTCTTCATATAAATCTGCAAGCATTTTCTCAAAACATCCACGGATACCGCCTCTTCTGCGATATTGTGGCAGGGATGACACTCCACCGATTCCAGCCATCTTTGTTAAATTTCCATCAAAGTTCATCTCATAGGAATTGACAGAGAGACAACTCATCATTGTTTTGTCATCATCTTCAAATGCCGCATATTTATTTAATGGTGTATCGTCTTCTCTTGATTTTGGGCTGCTTACGGTATCTTCATAAACCTTTATTGTCGAATCTTTATTATCGTAAGTAAATTCAAAAGCCGTAGCAAATAACTCTTTCGTTCTTTTTAATTCTTCCGGTTTTATTTTTCTGACAATCATAATCCTCTTCTTTTCTTTCTGATAAAACTGCAGCCGGCAGAAAAATCAGCCGGCTGTAATTTCTAAAAATTTTATTTCTAGTTTCCTTTTGCTGCCATGAACTCGTCTAACTGTGCATTTGCATCATCTAAGATATCGTTGATTCCGGCATCATCAAGTTTCTGAAGGAATTCTGGAAGCTTTTCATCTGGATCAACTGCACCTGTGCAGAGTGGAAGCATGTATTCTGCTACAACGTTTGCTACAGAACCCATCTGTGTCTCACAGTTTGTTGCATCGTAAGCATATCCTAAGATTGGAATCTGTTTTGCTGTTCCATAGTAGTTCTTGAATGTGGTCCAGAACTCATCGCCCTGTGCGGTTGTTGCTGGAAGGATTGTTACGTTACCCATACCATTGGTCCATGGCTGGTAGTCAGCTCTCTTGTCTGTAAATTCTACAAGACCGTCTTTTAATTCGTAATGAACACCTTCAATACCATAGTTTAACATAGTCATAAGGTAAGAATCTGTGTTTAATAAGTTCAGGAACATCATTGCTCTTTCCGGATTCTTAGATGCGGTAGAGATAGCCATCATAGCACCCTGGGAAGATGTTGTATCAACGTAAGGTTCTGTACAAGGAACCATCTTAACTTCAATCTTACGCTCGTCAGAAGCCTGAAGTTCATATCCTAAAGCATAGGACTGTGTTCCGATTAAGTACTCGCCTGTCAACTGTTTTGCAGTTCTTGTATCATTTGCCTGGTTTGCATTTGCCATAGCCGGATCAATGTAACCTGCCTCAAAGAAGTGACGTGTTCTCTCAGCAAATTTCTTGAATTCATCTGTTGCAAATTTGTTTAAAATCTTGTTTCCATAAGAAGTCTCTTTGGATACATCTGTTGGATCTAAGTAGTAAGACATGAAGTTACCTGTTCCACTGTCACCTGTTACGATGATAGAGTTGTCTACCATTCTCTCTAATACAGCACCTTCTACTAATAATGGATAGAAATCAGATCCGCCTGCTTCTTTTGCTTTTGCAAGCATCTCTTCAAATTCATCACTGTAATAATCAAGATGTTCTACATCTGCATCTGTGTAACCAAGATCTCTCATTCTTGTCATATTGACATCCCAGCAGTTCTGGGTTGCAATATCTTTGTATCCAGGAACGGCATAAACACCATATCCATCAGAACCATTGATGGTAGCACCATTTGTTAACACTTCCGGAAGTACATCCCAAAGATCGGATGCGTATTTCTCGATCAGGTTGTTCTCAGGATCATCTAATCTTACCCAGTAACCGTCACGTGCGAACTTGTTATATTCATCAGCACTCCAGGAACAGGTAAAGTAAATATCCACATCATCTCCACCCTGTAAGGAAAGAACCGCATTCGTATCGAAATCACCCCATGTTCCCCAAATTGGTTCTAACGTTACGTTGATCTGCTGCTGTAAGTATTCATTTACTTTCTCTAATACCTGACTGTCGTCTGTGACGTTACTTCCATGGAAGTACATCTTTAATGTGACAGGCTCTAAATCGGATGCTGCAGTTGTATCGCCATCCCCACTGGCTTCTGTGCCTCCGGTTGTTCCTGCTGCATTACTGTCTGCTGCCTGGTTGTCGCTGCCACATGCCGTCATGGATAAAAGCATTGCAGCAATAAGTACGCTTGATACAAGTTTCTTTTTCATGAAAAAACCCTCCTTGAAAAATTTGATTTATGTAGTCGGCTTCATTGCCGTATCTACCTGATAAAAATTGTTTGTGAATCGTTCTAATATTTTTTATACATCAGCCCTTTACGGAACCGATGGTAAGTCCGGAGATAATGTATCTCTGGAAGAATGGATAAGCACAGGCGATTGGAATTACGATCAATACAACCAATGCCATTCTGAGGCTGTCCTGTGGCAGAGAACTCATAATGTTTGCTGCCTCAGCTCCAATCATGGAACTGTTCTTTACAAGGAAATCTACCTTGGTCTGCATCTGCATCAACAGATACTGTAATGGTATATATTTTGCATCTTTGACATAAAGCATTGGAATAAACCATTCATTCCAGTATGCAAGTGCTGTCAGAAGTCCTACTGTAGCAATACCCGGTTTTGAAATTGGAATAATAATTTTAAATAAGGTATTGTACTCTCCACTGCCATCGATCGCTGCCGCATCGATCAACTCGCCCGGCACAGAACTCTGGAAAAAAGTTCTCATAACGATCAGGTTGAATGGATTTAACAGCATTGGAACAATAATGGCTGCGTAGCTGTCACTTAACCCAAGCACTGTTTTACACACAACGAATGTCGGTGCAAGTCCTCCACCAAAGATCATGGTAAAGAAACAGAAGAAAGTGAAAAATTTGCGATATTTAAAATCTTTTCTATACAGCGCATAAGAATATAAAATTGTTACCAGAAGACTGAATATCGTTCCTGCTGCTGTGATAAAGAAACTGTTAAAATAGGATCTCCACAACTGATCTCCCAGTTTCCAGATATAACTGTATGCCTCCAAAGACCATGAGGTCGGAACGAAAGAATAACCGATCTCACGTATACTTTCCTGCGAAGAAAACGAAATAATAATAACAAATATAAATGGTATGATGCACGCCAGACAAAATAGAAACATACTCAAATGAAAGACAAATTCTACAGGTCTGCTGACGGCATTGATCCTTCTTTTTTTCATATTTAAAACCTCCTAAAACAGACTGCTGTCCTCATCAATTTTCTGTACGATCTTATTCACGGAAATAATACAGATAAAACCAACCACATTCTGTAATAATCCTGCTGCCGTACTCATTCCAATGTTATTCGTTGCAGTCATGACACGGTAAACATAAGTATCGATAACCTGTGTTGCAGAATACAGGGAACCTGAGTTCAACGGTACCGTGTAAAATAATCCGAAATCGGAGTTGAAAATTCTTCCTACATTCATGATCAGAAGAATACAGATCATGGTTCTCAAATGTGGTAATGTCACATAACGGATCTGCTGCCATTTGGTAGCTCCGTCAATGCTTGCCGCTTCATACTGGGAAGCATCGATACCTGTGATTGCTGCCAGATACAGGATGGTCGAATATCCTGTATTCTTCCAGATATTACAGATGGTCAATATGTATGGCCAATACTTTGGTTCACTGTACCACTGGATTGGTGTCATGCCGTGTGCACTCATCCAATGCGTCAAAAGACCTCTTGTCGGATCTAAGAATGCTAAAACGAAGTAACTTGCAACTACCCAGCTTAAAAAATATGGAAAAAACATCATTGTCTGGTATGCTTTTGCCACAAACTTCTGTGTGATCTCATTTAAGATGATCGCAAACGCAACTGAAACGACCAGTCCCAATAAAATCCATAACACATTGTATCCAATTGTGTTTTTCACATAACGCCAGGAATCCGGTGTCGAGAACAGGAATTTGAAATTATCCAGCCCCACCCATTTGCTATGCATCATATTGTTCCAGAAGCTCGGCGCTTTTGTGTACACTTTGTAATCCTTAAATGCGAGGATCACTCCCGCCATCGGCAGATACCGGAGCAGCAAAAACCATATTGCCCCGGGTAATGCCATAGATAAAAGAATGAGCGTTTTACTCTTATTTGCAGACAACTTTTTCTTTTTCGTCTTTTCTGCCATTTGTGTTTCCCCCTTTATCTTCCCTTCTCTTGATACTAATATTGTATCCTCATACCCCTTTGAAGTCACGGCACGTGATTGTTGTTTTTTGCATAATATTGTGAATCCGGATGCCAAAATCGACAACTTTCATGGCAACATGCACAAAAGAATACAAATGATTTTCGAAAAGGCATAGAAAAAAGCCGGAATCTTACGATTCCGGCCTGCCTGTTTCCGTCATTTGGTTTCGATATTCATTTGCCGAGATGCCATTGATTTTCTTAAACACTCTGGAGAAATGTGCCATGTCAAGAAAGCCGACTTCATCTGCGATATCTCCAATCCGTAACGACGGATCTTTTAACAGCTCCTTGGCTTTCTCAATCCGGATGCCGTTCAGGATTTCCGAAAAGCTCTGCCCGGTCTCCTTATTCAAAAGCTTACTCAGATGCCACTGGCTGACATACGTTTTCTCCGCCACATCTGAGAGAAGTATTTTTTCCTTATAATTTTCTTCCATATAATTCAAGGCATTCCGCACAATGAAGTTACTTGCAATATGTTCATGTTCCTCCACTTCTTCCACTTCCTCTGTGCTGCCACGATTCTGCTGTTTCGCACAGACACTGCACATGTACTGGATCGCCTCCTCAATTTCATCCATGTTGGAAGGTTTTAGCAGGAATCTGGCAACTCCAAGGCGGATTGCCCGCTGTGCATACTCAAAATCACGGAATCCGGTCAATATCGTCACCTGCATATCCGGAAACTCAGATTTTAGCGCTGCCACCATACTGAGACCATCCATCTCCGGCATACAGATATCCAAAAAGATCATATCCGGCCGGTCTTTCCGGATCTTCTTGATTCCCTCCTGACCGTCATGCGCAGTGTTGACCACCTGACAGTCATATTTTTCCCATGCAACACTCCTTGATAAGCCCTCCACGATAATCGGTTCATCATCAATAATCATCACTTTGTACATTTTCATTCTCCCCTGCTTCCGTATCCGGTGTACTTTCTATCTCCCCTGTACCATCTATGGATTTTTTATTTTCCTGATAACTTATGTTTTCCTCTAACACTTTGTCTAACAACGCTTTTGCAGAACCTCCCTCCGAAACGTTCAATATACCTGAGATCAGTGTCGAGTATGCCGCCGGATTCATGCGGGCATCGGTCGGAAGCACGGTGACGGACGCACTGTCAATATACCTGCGCGCCGATTCTGCCAGCGGGGTCAGATGTTTTACTGTGGTGACATCGGTTGCCGTGATCGTGACCGCACCCACACTTTCCCAGTACTTCTGCACTGCTTCACGTGAGGTGTTCGCCATGACAAACTCAACTGCTGCCTGCCTTCTTTCAGGATCGTTCCAGGCTCTCCTTGTAATATAAAACCCGGTAGTCATTCCTCCCACCATCGTATTCTTCTGTGCCTTCTGATCTTCCACCCCCGGAAAATAAACTACAATTGTATTATCCTGATCTTTAATACTTGACAGATACCAGCTTCCCTCTAACAGCATTGCTGCCTTTTTATCCTGAAAAAGTCTTATCACATAATCATTGTTCACGGTATCGGTATTATCCGGGAACGCCCCTGCTTCGCGCAGTGTCTGAAATGTCTCAAGACCTTTTACCCAGTCCTCCGGTGCCGCCTCATACTGTGCTTTGTAACCGTCCACACCGGCAGTATATAACAGCAGGTATTCCATCCAGTAATGCGGCACATTTGTCAGTGAACAGGCGATCGGGACAATGTCATGCTTTTGAAATTCCTCAATTGCATACAACATTGAATCCCAGTCCGTTGGAACCGGAATACTGTATTTTTCAAAAAGATCGCGGTTGCAATACATTCCCTCCCAGTATCCGGTAGTAGGTACTGCCCGCTTTACGCCATCACTGTTCGCCGCCTGATTTAAGGCTGAATTTTTCGTATCTTTTGCATAGTCCGGGTACTCTTTCTGTATTTCTTCCACGGTCACGAATTTTCCTGTCGCTACCAGCTGATCCGCTGTTGCATCTGTAAAAAACTGTATGACATCCGGCTCATTTCCTGCACAGAAATCTGCTGCGATGGAAGATTTCCATTCTTCATCTGCCGTGCGGGACTCATCTTCTAAAATCACATTTTTATGCGCTTTCTGATATTCCCGCTTAATCTCCTCATAGACCTCTGCACTTTTATCGGTCCCGCCGAACATTGTCATCACCCGGAGTGTTACCGGATGATCCTCCACCACCACAGATGTTTTTGTTCTGCCACAGCCAACGGATGTACAGAGCAGCGCTGCTGCCAATAATAAACTGATCTGTTTTTTTACTTTCATGATCAATTCTCCCATTTTCTCTTTCTAATCCTGCGATTCACTTTCCAATGGAATCACAATTCTTGAGACAATTCTTCCATCCTCAGTCTGCATCACTTTCAGTCCATACTCTGCACCAAAAATAAGGCTGATACGTTTATTGACATTATAAATTCCAATCGATGTATGTACCCCCGGCTCTGATTTGTCCAGCCGGCAGGTGCCCGCAATAATCTTCTGGATACGCACCAGTTCTGTTTCCGTCAGTGGTTTTCCGGTATTGATAACATCAATGTTCACATTTGCACCATCACGGTAAATTTCAAGCCAGATCGTACCGGAGCTTACTTTCTCAATCCCGTGTTTGATCGCATTTTCCAAAAGCGGCTGTAAGATCAACTGTGGCACATAAATCTGCTGTAAGCTTTCATCGATGTTCCGCTCTACTTTTAACCTCTGTCCAAAACGCATGGACATAATATATAAAAAGGCATCTCCACAGCGGAGTTCATCTGCAAGGCGCACCAGCCTGTCATTCCTGCGGTTCATGCTCGAATCCAGAACGGTTCCCAACGACTCGATCATCTTGCAGACCTCAATATCATTGTTCATTCTCGCCTGCCAGTTCATCATTTCCAGCGTATTATTCAAAAAATGCGGATTGATCTGTGCCTGCAGCGCTGCGATCTGTGCATCCTTTGTCGCCATCTTCTCCATATAAACGGTATCAAACAAATGTTTTACCTGCAGTGACATCGCATTAAAAGAAGAAACCAGACTGTCAAATTCCATATTCGGCATCTGCTCTCCATCGATGACACTTCCGAACTTTCCATCCTTAATCTCCTTAGAAGCGTCCATCAGGCGCTTTAACGGATGTTCGATCTGACGGCTCAGATAAAAATAAGTCAGAAGCATCAGACATGCCATTGCCGCCAGCGTAATGACCACGATCACATTCAGATGTGCAATGCCGGAATACAGTTCTTTCTCATCCATAAGATAATAGATCGACAATTCGTAATTATCTGTTGCAGCATAAAAAGCATATCCGGCATAATTCCGGTCTGTAATTCCTGTCACACGCTGTCCCATAGTCAGTCCCCGGTTCACCTGCACTAACTGATCATAGACATTTTCTTTCTTCTCATCTGCCTCATCTGCATGTTTTCCCTTTGTCAGATATTCCGCTTCTCCATTCACAGAAATACGGATATTCTGTGACTCTTCTAACGGAATTTTCTGAAACAGACTGCTCCGGTTGATTCCGACCACGAGCGTTCCATATTTTTTGTAATCTTTTACCGTGTAAAGATTCCGCATAAGATAGATCTGATTATCAATGATATATACTTCCACATAGTCGCTGTCTTTTTGCATGACCTCATCTACGACCGGCTGCACATACGTCATATAGTCCTCATAACTGTATCCGTTTTTGCCGGAATAGCAGCATGCCGACTCATCCCCTGTCATATAAAATGCATACCGCGCGATCTGGTCATCCATATAAAATTTGGAGATCAAAGAAGCCTTGATCGATGTCAGATAATCTGCTCTTGTCACTTTCCCTTTGGCGTATTTGTCGAACATGCTCTCCCATTCCCCCTCATAGGTAGGCTTCTGCATCTTCGTCACCGCCTCGTCAATCTCATTCATCACAAGCACACCGGAAACATTGACCGCATTCTTGATCAGATTGTCTGATTTTTCAATGTATGCATTCTGATAGGTATAAAAGATAAAAAAAGAAAAAACTGCGATCGGTATCAGCCAGGATGCTGCGAAAACAGCCATTAATGTAATCTGAAGTGACGGCAGTTTCTTACTCCCCCATTTTTTCATAACAATTCGCTCCACTCTGAAATCTTGTCTTAAGTATAGCAGAATCATAAGTTGCCTTGCAACTCTTTCCACACTGACAAAAGGGGATATGCCAACGGCATCCCCCTTTGCTTGCGCTCTGCTTCCAGTCTGTGTTTATTTTAATCCCAAAAAGTCCTCATATAATTTCACTACTTTTGCAGCATCCGCAGTATCCGGCATCTCGGCAAAAATACGGAGCAATGGCTCTGTTCCAGAGAATCTTGCGATCACCCAGCCGCCGTTTTCAAAATAAACTTTGCTGCCATCCAGATAACTTACGTGATCAATCTTAAATGGAAGTTCCGGAATCCGTTTTTCTTCCAGAAGCACTTTCCGGATCTCAGCTTTCTTCTCATTGGAGAAATGATAATCATGCTCTTCCATGGAGATTGCACCATACTGCGCCTCGATCTCTTTGATAATCTCGGAAAGTCTCTTTCCGGTCACTGCGATCATTTCTACTAAAAGCATTGCCGCATAGATTCCATCTTTTCCTTTGATATGTCCACGAACGGTAAGTCCACCGGAAGATTCACCGCCGATCACGGCATCTGTCTCATTCATCTTAGCTGAAATATGCTTAAATCCAACTGGAACTTCATAGCATTTTTCACCAAACTCTTCTGCAACCTTATCCAAGACACATGTAGTACAGATATTCCGTACGACCGGACCGTGCCAGCCTTTGTATTTTTCCAGATAGTAATATAACAGTACCAGAATTTCATTTGGATGCAGGAACTTTCCGGTATCGTCAATAACTCCGATACGGTCTGCATCACCGTCTGTTGCGATTCCGATGTCAAAGCCACGGTCTACCACAAAATTCTGCAGCTGGTGTAATGTTGCCGCTGATGGAGAAGGAAGTTTTCCTCCAAATAACGTATCATGTCTGTCGTGGATCGTCTCTACCTCACAGCGTGCGGTCTGCAAAATAATACGGAGTGATGTCTCACTGACACCGTACATCGGATCTAACGCCACACGCAGTCCGGTGCTTCGGATTGCCTCCATATTGATTTCTGCCATAATGCTGTCAATATACTCATTCAACGGATAGATTTCTTCAATCAGTCCTTTTTCCTTTCCTTCCTCGTACTCCATAGCCTCTACCGGCTCTTTGATTGCCTGGATGTATTCCTCGATTTCTTTTGTCTGGAACTCGTCTGCGTCTCTTCCTCCTGCAGTAAACACTTTAATACCGTTGTAGATTGCCGGGTTATGGCTTGCCGTGATCATCATTCCATACGGAAACTCATGTTTCATCACGTAAAACATCACAAGTGGTGTCGGTGATGATTTATTGATCAGATATGCCTTGATGCCTTCTGTTGCAAATACAACAGCCGCCCACTGCATTGCCTCTTTGGAAAGGAATCTTCTGTCATACCCCATGACGATTCCTTTTTCTGTCACGCCTTCATCTTTCATCTTTGTTGCGAGAGCTTTTGCAAGCGTCTGAATATTCTGTTTTGTAAAATCATCCCCGATAATGGCTCTCCAGCCACCCGTGCCAAATTTAATCATCATAAAATCCCCTTTCTGATTCACTGTTATCCCATTACTATTTCTACGAAATGCTCTGTTCCTGCCTGCATCTGTGGAATTGTCTCTACTTTTTCGTGGTCTACATAGATTTCTTTCACGCCTTTCATCACTCCTGCTTCATTGTTGATATGGATGTGATATACGGCACCTCTCCAGTTACGGATTGCTTTAAATTCTTTCCAGTCTGCCGGAATACATGGATCGATCTCCAATGTATCAAAATCCGGACGGATTCCAAGCATGTATCGCGTTGCGGAGAAGTATGCCCAGCCGCCGGAGCCTGTCATAAATGGATGTCTTGCACGGCCAAACGCTGTGTGGTCTTTTCCAACTACAAACTGACAGTAAGAATATGGCTCCGATTCACGGATCTCGATCATGTCATTCTGCCAGTATGGGCAGAGCGCGTCGTAATATTTCATTGCCATATCTCCACGTCCAAGTTTACACTCTGCTGCCCACGCCCATGGATTTGGATGTGAGAAAATTGCAGAGTTCTCTTTTAATCCCGGATATACTTTTGTGATAAATCCGATACTTGTGTCCGGTTTTGTATATGCCGGTGTATTCAAAAGGATTCCGTAAGGTGTATACAGATATTTATCGACTGCGTCCATAGCTTTCACTGCTTTGTCGTGATCTGCCGCACCGGAAAGTACTGCCCAAGCGTTCGATTCCAGATGGACCTTTCCTTCCTCATCTTCCATAGTTCCAATCTTTTTGCCTTTTTTCGTGATACCGCGGATATACCATTCTTTGTCCCAGAGTTCTCTGTCACAGGCAGCTTTTACTTTCTCTGCAACTTTTTTATAATGCTCTGCATCCTCGGTACGGTTTAAGTACTCTGCCAGTTCAATAAAGTTCTGCAATGCCCAGTAATGCAGGAAGGATACCATCGCACTCTCTCCTCCGCCAAGGTTTAAGCAGTCATTCCAGTCTGCGCGGAGTCCCTTACAGATACCGTCTGCGCCAACCTGTTCTTCGGAGAAGTTCAAAATTGCCTTCATATGGTCATAAACTCTGTCCTCACCGCCATCGGCATACGGAACGATCTTATCTGCAAAAGAGACATCTCCGGTCTCTTTGATGTATTCGACGATGGAAGCGATCAGCCACAGTGCATCGTCAGAGCATGCATCTTCCGGTCCGTGGATACGGTCTTTTTCAGAAGTCGGGATAACGGTTGGTGATTTAAACTCATCCTCAGATGTTTCCTCTTTCTTCTCAAACCATGCCGGATCAAACAGATGCAAACCATAGCCTTTGGAAACCAGACCATTTAATAGTTCTTCAATACGCTGTCTGCATTTTTCCGGGTTGGAGTGCGGAATCGTCATTGCATCCTGTGCCGTGTCACGATAACCCAGACCGGTTCTTCCACCAACTTCGATGAAGGAAGCAAATCTTGAGAACATGACATTGATCTCTGACTGATATAATGTCCAGGTATTGATCAGTGTGTTCATTCCCTCATTCGGTGTCTCAATCTGTAATTTGCTGCATTTTCTTTCCCAGTAGTTATGTAATTCAGCAAATGCTCTGTCCACATTTTCAAAATTACTGTATTTCTCACGCATCACTTTTCCGGCTTCGCGATTTCCTTCACCCAGCATGAAAATGAAACGTTTTTCCTCGCCCGGCTGTAAAACGATATTCTTCTGTAAGGAGCCACAGTGGTTGCCGCCCTTTTCAAAAGAACCGCTGCATTTGCCGTTGATCACTGCAACCGGATTGTCCTCCGTGTGATACATACCAAGGAATTTATCTCTCATGCAGTCAAAACCGTCCGGTTCAAAATTCGCAGTAAAATACTGATATCCATCCGGTTCATAGAACAAATCTTCCTCGATGATTCCGTCTTTGTAAGAGCTTCCTGCGCAATAAAGACTCATCTGGAAGTTCTGATTATCAATGTTGATGGAATGGAACGAAAATTCCAGATAAGAGAAAAGGCTTAAATCTCTTACTTTTTCTCCGTCATTTTTCACTCTGACATCCCACAAAACCACATCATCCCCGATTGGGACAAACAATGTCTGGGATGCCTTAATATGGTCGTACTCGCATTCATATGCCGTGTAGGACATTCCATGACGGCACTGGTATTTTGCCTTGTCTAAATCTTTTGCGACCGGCTGCCAGGAAATACTAAAATAGTCATTGGTTCCGTCTTCTTTTTTCTCGTTATCACGGATGTATACATAATATCCCGGCCGGTCCATTGGAATACTGTTTCCATGGAAACGTGTGATTCTGTGATATTCCGGACTCTTATAGAAAGAATATCCTCCTGCTGTATGATTGACAACCACAGCCAAATTCTCTACCCCAAGATAATTTGTCCAGGATGTCGGCAGATCGACTTTCTCGATCACATACTCTCTGTGTTCATTATCAAAATGCCCGTATCTCATAAAAAACCCTCCTGCTTTGCATTTATACCTTTTTGATACTTTGAGTATAAATACAAACCAGAAGGGTTTGAATTGTTCTTTGTGTGAATATTTGTTTTTTATTGTGATTTGACAATTTTTGTATTTTCACATTGTTCATTTATGGAACAATTGCATCCTAAATTACAACATAAACTGTGCCACCACATAATTATTTAAGTCCATACCTTTATCCGTCAGGTAAATACGTCCCTCACGTTTTAAGAGAAGTTCTTCCTGTTGTAAATGATTCAATGCATCACCGTAGACTGCCTCAATCGGAATGCCAAAAGCCTGCGTAAACTCATCCCGGTAAAATCCATCCCGCATGCGGAGCCCAAGAAACATAAACTCTTCCATCTGCTCGTTTCGCGTGATCTGCGCGGCTGTCTCGTGTAAGCTGTCCGCTGGAACTGACAGATACGTATATAAATCCCTCGTATTGGAATACCGTACATTGTCGATCAGGGAGGATGCGCCAAGTCCCACACCGAGATAATCGACGCGTTTCCAGTAACCGATATTGTGTCTGCACTCATATCCCGGCTTTGCAAAATTGGATATCTCATACCAGTGATAACCGGCCTCCTTTAAAATGTGCTGTGTCATCTTCGTGGTCTGGTATTCCTCCTCCTCCGTCGGGAGAGATTCTGTCTGCATTCCCGCCGCCTGCCTGACTGCATCAAACCGATACAGTTCATAAAACGGCGTGCCCTTCTCAATGATGAGTGAGTAGACAGAAATATGTTCCGGTTTTAATTTTAAAACCTGATACAGGGAATCGCAGAAAATCTCCGGTGTCTGCCCCGGCAATGAACTCATCAGGTCGATATTGATATTGGAAAATCCATGTTTTCTCGCCATGTCATACGTCTTTAAAAACTGCTCAAACGTATGGATCCTTCCAAGAATCTTAAGCTCCTCATTGTGCACCGACTGTAATCCGATACTCAGACGGTTGATTCCGATTCTGCGATAAACTTCAAATTTATGCTCCGTGATTGTACCCGGATTGCACTCGATCGTGATCTCTGCATCCTGTTCCACCGAAAAATAGTGATATACCGTCTCCATGATTGCCTGCATATAGTCTTCCTTCAGCCAGGAAGGGGTACCGCCGCCGATAAAAATCGTCGTGATCCTGCGATCTTTATACTTTGCTCCGTAAAAAGCAAGTTCCTTCTGCAGTGCCGCCACGTAACTCTTCTGCGTCTGCTCGTCTGCCGCAAAAGAAAGGAAATCGCAGTAATCACATTTTTTCACACAAAATGGAATATGAATATATAACTCCAAAATCTTAATCCTCGTCTAATTTCAATACGCTCATGAAGGCTTCCTGCGGAATCTCCACGTTACCAACCTGACGCATACGTTTCTTACCTTCCTTCTGTTTCTCCAGAAGTTTCTTCTTACGGGAGATATCACCACCATAACACTTGGCAAGTACGTCTTTACGCATTGCTTTTACCGTCTCTCGCGCAATGACTTTGCCACCGACTGCCGCCTGGATCGGGATCTCAAATAAGTGTCTTGGGATCTCCTCTTTCAGACGCTCACACATTTTTCTTCCACGCTCGTAAGCACTGTCTTTGAACACGATAAAGGAAAGTGCATCGACCTGCTCCTTATTGATGAGAATATCGAGTTTTACAAGCTCAGACGGCTCATATCCTTTCATCTCATAGTCAAAAGACGCATATCCTCTCGAACGTGATTTTAATGCGTCAAAGAAATCGTAAATGATCTCGTTCAACGGAAGATCGTATTTGATAAGTGCACGTGTTTCCTCCAGATATTCCATGCTGATATAGACACCGCGCCGCTCCTGACATAACGTCATGATTGCACCGACATAGTCTTTTGTCACCATGATTTCCGCGGAAACAATCGGCTCTTCCATATACTCAATCTCGGACGGGTCCGGCAGATTCGATGGGTTTGTCAGGTCAATGATTTCGCCGTTTGTCTTATGCACTTTATATACAACGCCCGGAGCCGTTGTCACAAGATCAAGGTTAAATTCCCTCTCCAGACGTTCCTGGATGATCTCTAAATGAAGCAGTCCAAGGAAACCACAGCGGAATCCGAAACCGAGGGCAAGGGATGTCTCCGGTTCAAAATACAAAGATGCATCGTTGATCTGTAATTTTTCCAGTGCATCTCTCAGATCCGGGTATTTTGCACTGTCCGCCGGGTAAAGACCACAGTAAACCATCGGATTTACTTTCTTATATCCCGGAAGTGCCTCTGCACATGGACGGTCTGCATTCGTTACTGTATCGCCCACGCGGGTATCCCGCACGTTCTTAATGCTCGCACAGATATAACCTACCATACCTGCAGACAATTCCTCACATGGAATAAACTGACCGGCACCAAAGTAACCTACTTCCGTCACTTCATCCATAGCCCCTGTTGCCATCATCTTGATCCGGTCCCCGACTTTGACGGTTCCCTCCTTAATACGGCAGAATACAATTACTCCCTTATAAGAATCATACAATGCGTCAAAAATCAGTGCCTTCAACGGTGCTGCCGGATCACCGGTCGGTGCCGGTATTTTCTCCACGATCTGCTCTAACACCTGATCGATATTCAGTCCGGTTTTTGCAGAGATCCGCGGTGCATCATGCGCTTCAATTCCGATCACATCCTCAATCTCCTGGATCACTTCATCCGGCTGTGCGCTCGGAAGATCGATCTTATTGATGACCGGCATAACATCCAGATCATGGTCTAACGCCAGATACACATTGGCAAGTGTCTGTGCCTCCACGCCCTGTGCTGCATCCACAACTAAAATTGCTCCGTCACACGCCGCCAGACTTCTGGATACCTCATAGTTAAAATCCACGTGTCCCGGTGTGTCAATGAGGTTAAAAATATACTCTTCCCCATCTTTTGCCTTATAAATAATACGGACTGCCTGGGATTTGATCGTGATGCCGCGTTCTCTCTCAAGATCCATATTGTCAAGCACCTGTGCCTGCATCTCACGGCTTGTGAGTGTTCCGGTACTCTCTATGATACGGTCTGCCAGCGTTGATTTGCCGTGATCGATATGTGCGATAATACAAAAATTACGAATTCTACTCTGATCAATTGCCACTCTTTATTTCTCCTGTTTCTTAAAAATAGAAAATTTCTCTTTCAAAGCTTTTCTTTTGCCTATATATGTTACCATACTCACATTGTTTCGGCAATTATTATATGAAATCCCGATTATACGATCATACATTTATTTTGTTATACGAGCAGACTCTTCGTATAAGTCTCTTTCGGATCGTGAAAAATATCTTCTGTCTCCCCTATTTCAATTATTCTTCCATCCTTCATAACCATGATACGGTCGCACATATGATAAACCACATTGATATCATGGGATATGAACAGATATGACAAGTTCATTTCTTCCTGCAGCTTCTGTAAAAGTTCCATGATCTGTGCCTGAATGGTCACATCCAGTGCAGATACCGGTTCATCTGCAATGATAAACCCCGGATTCGTGATAAGCGCCTGTGCGATACTGATTCTCTGCCGCTGTCCCCCGGACAATTCGGATGGCAGACGATGGAAATACTTCTCATCCATTCCGACTCGGGCAAGCATATCATAAGCCGCCGCCTTACGGTCAGCCTTAGACATTGCGCATTTTTTATCAAGCATTCCTGCTGCCCTGAGCGGTTCCATCAATAGCCACCCGATCGTTTTGGATGGATTAAGGCTGCTGTACGGATCCTGAAAAATCATCTGGGGGCGGCTGACATGACAGCTCACTTCTCCTGACACGTGTTCCTGCATTCCAAGGATTGCCTTAGAAAGCGACGTCTTTCCGCAGCCACTCTCACCGACCAGACCTAGGCTTTCTCCCTCATACACATCAAAACTGACATGTTCTACCGCATATTGTTTTTCTTTCTTTTTGAAAATGGAATCGGATCTGTCCTCATAATATACAGACAGATCTTTTACTGTAAGAACCTTTGTATTGCTTTCTTTCTTTACGGAAACCCTCGGCTTTAACCTGGAAGGAACTGCCTCGATCAGATTTCTTGTGTATGCTTCCTTCGGATGCATGAAAATCTTCTCTGTTTCATCTGCTTCCACCACAACTCCGTCTTTCATGACAACGATCTTATGGCAGATACGTCTTGCCAGATTCAGGTCATGTGTGATAAAAAGCATTGCATTCTGTTCACTCTTGTTGATGTCTTTTAACAATTCCACGATCTGTGTCTGGATCGTCACATCCAATGCCGTCGTAGGTTCATCTGCTATGATCAGATCCGGATGCAGGATCACCGCCATGGCGATCATCACCCGCTGTCTCATGCCTCCGGACAGCTGGTGCGGATAACTGTCATAAACCTTCTTCGCATCCTTAAGCCCGACTGCCTGAAAAGTTTCCAGTACTTTTTCGTAACGCTTCTCTTTCTCAAGCTCCGTATGAAGCCTTACGATCTCATCCACCTGGACACCGGCTTTTTTTGTCGGATTTAAGGAGGTCATCGGCTCCTGAAATATCATGGACATCCGGCTTCCCTGAAATCTGCGGTACATTTTCTCATCAAACGGTCTGTCTGCTTCTCTTAATACTTCCCCATCCACGATTATTTTCCCGGATGTCATCTGTGCCTGCTTTGACAGAAGCCCCATGAGTGTCAGTGAGGTGATTGATTTTCCGGATCCTGATTCTCCGACAATTCCTACGATCTCACCACTGTTCACTTCTATATTTACATGCTTAACAACTTCCATGCCATCAAAAGAAACGGATAAATCTTCTATCTGAACGATTTTTTTCTGTTTGCTGTCTTTTTGCTGTTCCACTTTCATATACTTATCCCCAGTCTGTCATTCATTCTACCACATAGCCTCTACTCTGCCCTGCTCCCGTCCCATTTCCGGATACCCTCGCCCAGCAGTGAAAATCCAAGCACGACCCATACGATCGCAAGTCCCGGAAACAGTGCATACCAGGGTGCGGTCTGTAAATATCCCTGTGCATCTGACAGCATCATGCCAAGACTCGCATCCGGTGCCTGTACTCCGATTCCAAGATAGCTCATGCCGGACTCCGCAAGGATCGCGTTATTAAAACCGATCATCACCGAAACGAGCAGCACGGAAAAAATATTAGGTAAAATATGTATGAACAGAATTCGGAGTCTGCCTACACCCATCAGCCTTGCTCTTTTTATATAATCCGCATCACGAAGACGTAAAAACTCTCCACGGACAATCCGCACAAAGCTTGGGATAAATACGATCCCAAGTGCGATGATCACATTCTGCCTGCCTTTTCCAAGTAAAGATATGATCACAAGCGTAAGCAGAATACTTGGGAATCCGTTCACCGCATCCGTGATACGCATGAGGATCTCATCTAAAATGCCTCCGAAATATCCGGTAAATGCTCCTAACAAAACACCTGCCACAGCTGAAAAAAGGACAACAGATGTGCTGATCACAAGCGTTGTTCCCAATCCCTGCATCACTCTTGAAAAAATATCCCTTCCGAAATTGTCTGTTCCAAAAATATGATGCATGGAAGGTGCTGTAAATTTCTCTGCCGCCGACATGGCAGTTGTACTGTATGGTGTCCAGAAATATCCTAAAATCCCCAAAAACACAGCAAGACCTGTCATAAACAGGCCTGCTGCAAGATATCCGTTCCACTTTTTTCTTTTATTTTTTTCCATAGGTTTCCACACTCCGTATTACAAGTCCATTCCACACAGCATCTTCTCCTTCTCTGTGAGAAAATGGCTCTGTCTTACTCATTCTATTGATTCCTGCGGATTCTCGGATCGATCACCCGGTAAAGAATATCCACGATAAAATAAACAAAAATCACCACGAATGTAATGTACAAAATCAAAATCTCCACAACCGGAAGGTCTCTTGTTCCGACCGAACTGATCAGAAGCCTGCCGATCCCAGGCAGTGCAAACACCTGTTCTACCACGATACTTCCTGCCAAAATTTCTGCGATCATCATGCCGAGAAATGTAATGACCGGCATCATGGCATTTTTTAAGACATGGCCGAACATGACCTGATTCCTGTTGCAGCCCTTGCTGTAAGCAGTCCGCACATAGTCAAGCTTCATCTCCGTCAACATGGAATTACGCAAAAAGCGTGCAGTCATCGCTATTTTCGGTAAAGCGATCGAAATCGCCGGGAACAGTAAATATGCTAAAAATCCGGTCATATTCTCCTGATAACTTGTGTACCCGCCCGGTACAAACCATTTTAATACAATGCCACACAGGTAAGTCACTAAAATTCCAAGAAAAAATGATGGAACCGCCATCGTGACCTGCGTCAAGACTCCAAAGACTGCATCTAAGAACCTGCTTCCACATTTTGCCCACAATACCCCCAAAGGAATTGACACAAGTACGATCATGACAAATGAAATCACTGCCAGATAAAGTGTCACCGGCAGCTTATCTCCTATCAATTCCTTCACGGGCATCATTTCATTCATATTCTTGGAATACCGGTAACTCACGCCAAAATCCCCGTGCAGTACATCATCTGCCCAGGAAATATACCGTTCTACCGGTGGTTTATCCAATCCAAGCTCTTCTCGAAGCTGTGCCTCTCTCTCCGGTGTTGCCTCCGTTCCTAATATGGAACGTACCACATCTCCCGGAATTACCTGAAAAGCAAGGAAAGCAGCTACTGAAACGAGAAACAATGTCATAATGAGAGTGCATATTTTTTTGATTAAAAATTTCATGTGTCTGCTTTCCTTTCTGATCAGATGATAACGGCACTATTTTTTGTGTCCGTCTTATTTTACAAAGTAAACTGTACTCATATCCTGTACATAAATCGGATAGAATTTGTATCCTGCAAGGTTCTTGTTAAATGCTGTTGTATTCGCCGGAACCTGGATAAATGCACTGGCTGCTTCCTCAGCAAGGATTGTCTGAAGCTTTTTATAGTCTGCTGCCTTCTCTGCGGCATCCTGTGTTGCCTGTGTCGCTTTCCAGAGTTCATCATACTCTGTGCTCTTGAAGTTCACAAAGTTCTTTTTCGAATCTGTCTGGAAACGGTTCAACAGATATCCCGGTGTCAGGTCACTGCATGTGATACCACTGATCGTTGCCTGATACTCTCTGTTGGTATAAACATCTTCTAACCAGGTATTCCATTCTACAGCATCAATCGTTGCGTTGATTCCCACTGCTTTTAACTGTTCTACCACAACCTCTGCGGTCTGCATGTGGAACTCATAAACAGATGGAACTGCGATCGCAAGATCAAATCCATCTGCATATCCTGCCTCTGTAAGAAGCTCTTTTGCCTTTTCCACATTTGCAGAAGTACCATAAAGATCATTTAAGTCCTCATAGTAATCTTTTAATGTAGGGAGCATTGCGGAGCTGATGAGTGTTCCGTTTCCGCCGGCTACGAACTCATTCACCATATCTTTATCCAGTGCGTAGCAGATCGCCTGACGTACCTTCACGTCAGAAAGCGGTTCGTAGTCATTGTTTAAGAACAATGCCTGCACAACATTGGATGGGGATGAGATCACATTAAAGCTGTCCTTTAACTCGTTCGCCTGGGAATCTGTCAGGTATGCATAAATATCAATGCTTCCACCCTGAAGCTCCAACAATGCAGTATCTGCACTTCCCACAATTTTAAAATCTACCTCATCAAGATAAGGAAGTCCTTCCTGCCAGTAATTTTCATTCTTCGCAAGAACGATTCCCTCCTGTGGAGTGTAAGAAACAAAAGAAAACGGTCCTGTTCCAACCGGATTCGCCTCTGCATCTTCTCCGCTTCCTGCAGGAATAATTGCAGTTACAAAACTGTAGATCAGCTCTGTATTCGGTGTATCCACTGTCACCTGGACCGTCTTGTCATCTAAAATATCAACTGACTGAATTGTCTGTAAAGTTGCCACTAATGGCGTTCCATCTAAAAGACCCGCTGCTCTTTCTAAAGAGTACTTCACGTCCTCACATGTCACATCATTACCATTATGAAACTTCACACCATCTCTCAATGTAAAAGTATAAACTAATCCATCCTCTGAGACGCTGTAATCGCTTGCTACAGCACAAATCAGGTTACCGTTCTCATCCGGTTTTACCAAACCTTCGAAAACATTAAACAGAATCTCTTTAGTTCCTGCCGCAGTTGCTTTATGTGGGTCAAGACTGTCAATATCCTGCTGTATGCCTACAACAACGGAGCCGCCGTATACAGGTTCTTCACTGATCTCTGTCTCCTGTACATTCTGCTCCTTAGAGGAAGTATCCTCCGAAGACTCTCCTGTGCCATCTGCGCCACATCCGCCCAGTACAGCCATTGCCAGAAGTGCCATGAAAAGAATGTGTAATCTTTTTTTCATAATTTGCTCTTCTCCTCTTCGAATTGCTTTTTCCTCTCATTATTCAATTGCTTTTCTATTCTATCACACAACATGAAAAAAACAAGCTGTTTTGTTAATTTTTTGACAATTTTAGTTTTTCCATTTATAAAGCATTTCATCCTGCAGTATTTCTTCTGTCGGAACCGTTGGATTCTGGATATTTTTTAATGTTACTGTTACAACTCCATCTTTATCACTTGAAACCACATCCGTTGAAAAACACTTTCCCGGAGCTACAGCCTGCTGTCTGTTAGGATACATCGTCCACATCTGAATAAAATTATAATCCTTATCATATAACAGTATCTTAGCACACAAATCATCATTCTCATTGCTTGTAAGTCTAAGAACAGCCGGACGCCTGTTTCCTGCATTATCGATAAATTCACTAATCGTTTCGTTTTCTTCATCCAGACATCCTGTTACATTTATATATCCCTTTGCCTCAAGTTGTTCTAATGTTATATTTTTATCCAGATCCAACAATTCATTCCATGCTTTGTCACCTGTCATTCCCCATCCTGTTTTCTTTAAATAGAAGAAACAAATTCCAAGCATCGCCAATGCGATGAGACATAATGCCACATATATTCTCTTTTTCCCCATATATATCCTCCTTAGGTGCTGACAATATTGTTAAAATAAAGATTTGATTCCAATAAGTTTTTTCTTCATTTTCCTCTTCTAACTCGATTATAATATACCTGTTCTATATATGCAATTTATTTTAATTGGTTTCACCAGTAAAATCTGAACGAAAGTTTCAATCTCGATTCGTACATTTTTTGTTCACAATAAATTCACTGGATTTTTTGTCGAATCTGGTGCATAATATGAGTTGTTGTGGTGATACCACGACATGGGTTTTATTAATTATAACCCCCTTCTTAATTTGGAAAAGCCTTAAAAGAATGTCTGCATACATTCCCTCAAGGCTTTTCTTTTTTGTTCATCAACGCTCTAAACCCGGCGTTTTCTTATTTTCATTTGTCTGATAAAAACTTAACGTTTTCCAGCTTTCATCTCATCCAAAATTTCCGCTACCGCCTCTCGCTCGTCAAAATGATATTTTACACCTTTGATTTCCTGATAATCTTCGTGTCCTTTTCCAAGGAGCACGATCATATCGCCCGGTTTTGCATTTTTCATGCAGTAAGCGATTGCTTCTTTCCTGTCGTCAATCTCGATGTATTTGCCGTTGCTTCTTGCAAGACCTACTTTAATATCATTGTTAATATCACGGATTTCCTCATCTCTTGGATTGTCACAGGTCAATACACAAAGGTCTGCCATCTCACCTGTCACCTCACCCATATCATATCTGCGGAGTTTGGAGCGGTTTCCGCCACCTCCATAAACACAGATCAGGCGCTTTGGATGATATTCCATCAATGTCGTGAGAACGCTTCTTGTGCTCACTTCATTATGTGCATAGTCAATGATCAGCGTATAGTCCTTGGATACCGGAAGCATTTCCACCCTGCCTTTTACCTGCACTTTGGAAAGTCCCTCTAAAATTGCCTCGTCCGAAATTCCAGCCAGATGACACACTAACATGGTCACCATGGAATTGTATACCGAAAATCTTCCCGGAATGTGAACTTTCGCCTCACAGTCCATGCAGCCACTCACTTTAAAATGCATTCCAAGCTTTCCATCCTCATTGATAAATCCAATATCAGATGCCATAAGATCTGCTTCTCTTTCTGCCGAAAACGTTTTCACTTCGCATGTATGTCCTTTTAAGATACCGTCCACATGTTCATCATCTGCGTTGACAATTCCAATCCTGCACTGGCGGAAAAGAAGACTCTTGCATTCCATATATTCTTCAAAAGATGCGTGCTCTGCCGGTCCGATATGATCCGGTGAAAGATTTGTAAAAATACCATAATCAAATAAAATACCGGCTGTACGGTCTAATTTTAACCCCTGGGAAGAAACTTCCATGACCACATATTCGCAGCCAGCCTCCACCATGGCAGCAAACATGCGGTGTAATTCGTAGGATTCCGGTGTTGTATTTTTTGATGGAAGATGTTCTTCACCGATCATCGCACCGATGGTTCCGATCAGTCCGACTTTTTTTCCTGCCATCTCCAAAACTTTTTTAATCATGTAAGTGGTGGTTGTTTTTCCTTTTGTTCCGGTCAGACCGATGGTGACAAGCTTTCTTGCCGGATGGTCAAACAATGCAGCGGACATCAGCGCAAGTGCCAGACGTGCAGAAGCCACTTTTAACACAGTGATATTCTCCGGTATCTGTGCTGCCTCCTCTTCTCTCTCCAATACGATCACAGAAGCTCCCTTGTCAATTGCATCCGGAATATATTTATGACCGTCTGTCACTGCTCCGACCATGCAGACAAACATCGTTTCCGGTGCGATCTTTCTGGAATCATAAATAACATCACGCACTTCTGTCTCAAGGCTTCCCTGAAGAAGAGTATATTCAATTTCCTCACAAATCTTACTTAATTTCATTTTATCGTTTCCTTTTTCTTAACTGCTGTCTTTTCTTTCAATGTATCGTTTTTTATTTCCAGATCCGGCTATAAAAATACCTGTAAAACAGTTATTCTTTTCTCATACAGGTTTTTACGATCATCCCTATTGCAAAATATGGGATGCATCGATCTCCGACTCAAATACAGTATGCGACGGTCCTGTCATGAAAAGATGATTGGTCTTTTCATCCCATTCGATCAAAAGTGGTCCGCCGATCTGCTCTACCGTTACTTTACGGTCACATCTTCCGGTCAGAATCGCAGTCACTACCGCAGTAGCGCATCCGGTTCCGCAGCCGATCGTCTCACCGGTTCCACGCTCCCACTCACGGATTTTCAGATAATCCCTGCTCACAAACTCCGTAAAAGTAACATTCGTTTTATTAGGGAAAATGGAGGTCATGTGCTCGATCTCTTTTCCGTATTTTTCCACGTCAAGTTCTGCCACAGAATTCACAAACATTGCACAGTGCGGGTTCCCCCAGGAAACTGCGGTAATGTGGAAGGTACGGTCAAGCACCTGTACCGGCTGGTCGATAAATGTATCCATTTCTGTGTTGATTGGGATCACTTTTGTGGAAAGTCTCGGTTCCCCGATGTCTGCCCGGATATTGGATACATAACCATCTGTCACCGTCAGTGTCAGGTGCTGCATACCGCCCAGAGTCTCGATCACAAGCTCTGTCTTGTCGGTGAGGCTGTGGTCGTACACGTATTTTCCTACACTCCGGAGTGCATTTCCGCACATCTCGCCCTCAGTTCCATCCGGGTTAAACATACGCATGCGGAAATCTCCCTTGTCTGACGGACAGATCAAAACCATTCCGTCAGAACCGATTGCAAAATGCCTGTCACTTACAAACCTTGCCAGTTCCGGAAGATTCTTAAGTTCCTGATGGATTGCATCAATGTAAACATAATCATTTCCAAATGCCTGCATTTTAGTAAATTTCATCATAAATCCAATTCTCCTTTTTGTTTCTTCGGAAACAAATTCAGAGACTGTCATTTTCTGACAGCCTCTATCTGTTTCTTTTATGAATTCATAGCACGATCAAGATCTGCAATAATATCTTCCACATTTTCAATACCGACAGACATACGTAAGAAACAGTCTGTGATGCCTAATTTTTCCTTGACATCCTTCGGTGTATCTTCGTGTGTCTGTGTGGTCGGGTAAGTGATCAGTGTTTCCGTTCCGCCAAGGCTCTCTGCGAACATGATCATATCGACATTTCTTAAAATCTTCTGTACTGTCTCAAAAGAATCTACGGTAAAGGAGATCATTCCGCCGAATCCTCTTGTCTGTTTGATCGTTGTCGCGTAGTCCTTGTGATCTTCAAATCCGACATAATAAACTTTCTTTACCTTCGGCTGGGTTCTTAACCACTCTGCCACCTTCTTTGCATTCTCATTGTGTCTGTCCATACGCACAGGAAGTGTCTTGATTCCACGAAGCAGTAACCAGCAATCCATTGGTGCTAACTGGCTTCCATGTGATTTGATATGGATGTGTATTTTCTCGGCGATCTCCTCATTGTCTTTTACCACAACAATTCCGGAAAGGGTATCGTTGTGTCCGCCAAGATACTTCGTCGAACTGTGAGTTACAATGTCAGCACCTAATTTTAACGGATTCTGGAAATATGGTGTCAGGAATGTATTATCCACGACCATAAGTGCACCAACGCTCTTTGCGATTTCAGACAATACAGCAATATCAGCCACTTTCATCATAGGATTGGTCGGTGTCTCAACGAAAAACATTTTTGTATTAGGCTTAATTGCAGCTTTTACGGCGTCAAGATCATCCATCTCCACGTAACTATGCTCAATACCATATTTTCCGAACACATCACCGATAATACGGAACGTTCCGCCATAAATATCATCAGAAAGAAGAACGTGATCTCCCGGATTTAGCAGAGAAAATACAGCCATATTTGCAGCCTGTCCGCTGGAAAATGCAAATGCTTTGATTCCACCCTCAAGGATTGCCATGGTACGCTCTAACTCCTGTCTGGTAGGGTTCTCAAGACGGCTGTACGCAAAGCCCGTGGACTCTCCAAGTGCCGGATGTCTGTAAGTCACTGCCTGGAAAATCGGCATGCTGACTGCTCCTGTCAGCGGTTCCGTTCCAAGTGCTCCATGAACTGCTTTTGATTCGAAATGTAAATTTTCTTTTCTGTCATAGTCTGTATAATTGCTAAAATTCTTCATAATATAAATCCGCCTTTCTGCTTATCCTGTTCTTATCTTTTCCTGTTTGAAAACTGCCTATGTAAAGCCTCAGAAAATCTGTCTGCCTTCCATATATAACCTAATTATACGAAACACAATTTAAAACATATACAACTTCTGTGTTGTCTATATTGCAAATTGTGCTTTTTTCATTTATACTATGTGTAAGCAATGAGCAGTATCATATAAAAATAAAATACAAAATGACTGCTTGCGGACATTTTTGTATTTCATTTTTATGTGATAGGGCGAATGCCCGTCAGTCCGGAAAATCTTTGATTTTTCGGACATATACTGCGAAAGAAAGGATTTTACCATGCCAGAATATAAAAAAGTCGGTTATTTGACGACAGATTTTAAAATGTTTCATTTAAAAGACGAGGAAATGCGCTCCTTCCACTACCACTATCACGATTTTCACAAGATCCTGATCCTGTTGAACGGAGATGTGACCTACTGTATCGAAGGACGTTCTTATGACCTGAAAAAAAATGATATTGTCCTAGTGCACGCCGGGGAAGTCCACAAACCGGTCATTCACTCCGATGCTGTCTATGACCGTATTATTATTTACGTTTCGCCGGATTTTCTGACCGCATACCGGGATTCGGACAGCGATCTCAGCCTGTGTTTTCAAAAAGCTTATGAAGAAAAGTCCCATGTACTGCGTGTTCACTCCTTTGGAAACAGTCGGTTAGGTGCGGTTACCAAAGATCTGGATGCTTCCCTCTCGGATTCTGATTTTGCACATGAACTGCATCATAAACTTTTATTTTTAGAGTTTCTGATCCAATTAAACCGCGCCGCCGGACACAATAAAATAGAATTTATCGAGACTTCCGCTTCGAGTGAAAAAATACTGTCCATTTTAAATTATCTGAATGAACACTTAACAGAATCCATCAGTATTGACGATCTCTCCTCCCGTTTTTACTTAAGCCGCTATTATCTCATGCACACATTTAAGGAACAGACCGGCTACAGCATCGGCAGTTATCTCTCCACCAAGCGTCTGCTGCTCGCCAAAGAACTGATTTTATCCGGGAAACCGATCACAGATGTCTGTTACGAATGTGGATTTAAAAACTATTCCACATTTTCCCGTGCCTATAAAAAATGCTTTGGCGAATCTCCGAGAGATTTACGCCAAAGCACTCTTATCCAATAAATGATCAGGTTCTTTCGTTTCTTGTTCTTTTCATGACTGATCACACTTTTTCAGCCATGGCATTCATAAGAGTCGGAATCAACTGCTTCTTTCTTGAAATGATTCCCTCTAAGAGAATGCCATTTTCATTTTCTTCTCTTTCAAATGCATCTGCAAGGATCCTGCCTGCATCATGCCCCTCAAAAATCACCCTGGAAGACTCTTCCAAAATATCTGTCAGCATCACATAGACCATGTCGATCCGCTTCTCACCCAGAACTTCTTTTAAGAACGGACGGAGCTTCTCTGCTACTTTATCAAGTTCTTCACGGCTCATGGCGCTGATCTGTGCAACTCCGAAGTCAAACTCATCCGTATGGAAAATCTTGAAATCAGAATAGAAAATTTCATCTGTCGTCTTATTTTTGAAATCGCTTCCCGCCTTAAACATGTTCTTTGCATGAGTCTCAATATCTACTTTTGCAATCTTTGCCAAAGCCTCGGCAGCCAGAATGTCAAGCTGTGTGCAGGTCGGAGAACGGAACATTAACGTGTCTGACAGAATCGCTGACAATAACAATCCTGCAATATGCTGCGGGATCTCGATATTTTTCTCGCCGAACATCTGATAAATGATCGTGGACGTACATCCCAACGGCTGATTTCTGAAATAGACCGGAGAGATTGTCTCTAAGCTTCCCAGTCTGTGATGATCGATGATCTCTAAGATTTCTGCCTCATTGATATTATCTACCGCCTGCGACTTCTCGTTGTGATCCACTAAAATAATCTGTTTTTTCTGCATGCTCATTAAATTACGTCTGGAAACCATTCCGATATAATTTCCATTTTCATCCAAAATCGGGAAATCACGGTGTCTGATCTTTGACATTGTCTCTTTGACATCATCCACATAATCATCAATATCAAACGTCACAAGATGCTCTCTCGTCATAAATTCTTTGATTGGCATACTCTGATTGATCAATCTGGCAATGGAAAACGTGTCATATGGTGTTGTGATAATCACACAGTCTTTTTTATTCGCCATCTGAATGACTTCCGGGTCTACCTCAAATCCACAGCCTACAATGATACAGCTTGCATTGGACTCTAATGCACGAATCTGCACTTCTTTCTGCGGTCCGAGAATGACCATATCATCCGCTTCGATGTATTCCGATAAAAATCCAAGGTCAGACGCTCCGACAACGACTTTTCCGCGGATAAAATATGCATGTTCATTTCCCGCGATAATATTACCATCGAGTGTCTCTGCAATATTCTTATACTGGGTTCTCGCTTTGGACAAAACCCGGTTGTCGTAAACATCCATGTATGAGGTTGCAATATCCTTTGTTACGATCACACCCTCTAACTTTCCAAGCCGGTTTGTCACCGGAAGTGTTACGACATCTAATTTTTTCATGGTTTCCCATGCTTTTTTTAATGAAATCTGAGAACTAATTCCGGCTGTTTTGCGGATGGAAATATCCTTGAGCTGTGCCCCTACATCTGTAATTAATTCTGGATCTTCCACCTTAAAATAATCCAGCACATACCGGGTTTCCTCACTGACCGCTCCGGCACGCTTTGGTACATACTGGCGCTCTCCCAGCTGATTTTTCAGATATGCATAAGAAATTGCCGCACATATCGAATCCGTATCCGGATTCTTATGTCCGACAACCCATACTTTTTTTGGTTCAATATTCATAAATTCCTCACTACTTTAAAAATTAAAAACGCCTAATGAATATAAAATAAATGCAACCAGCATCACAAAATTGATAATGGAAAACCAGGAAAGTACTTTGACATATCCCTTTACAGCGCCAACGCTTTTCTCCATCTCATCCATTTTTTCAATTTTAGAATCAAACTCGTTGAACAGATCCTGAATATTGCGATAGCATTTTACATTCTCGGAGTGAACTTTCTCTGAAAGATCCGTTTTGATAGAATCCAGCTGGGAGGTTGCATTCTCCAGCAATGCCTTCACTTCTGCGACCTGCTCATCGCTTACTTTCTTATTGGCTGCTGTCTGTTCTTCGATAAACTGTCTGCCTGCCTCGATCTGATCTTCTCCAAGCTTTTTGCTGGCCGCGATCTGATTCTCATTTAACTTGCGGTTTGCCTCTAACTGTTCCTCAGTCACTCTCTTCACATCTGCGACCTGCTTTGAGACACTTATTTCAATCTCATTCATCTTCGCAGTGACACGTTCTGCAAGCTCGTCTACTTTTTTGCTGAAATCAGATACGATCTCATCTGCCTCTTCCTGTCTCTCACTTAAGATCTGCTCTAGTTCCTGCGCTTTGTCTTCTCTCTCATTCACAAGATTCTGCAGTTCCTGTACTTTGCTTTCCTTGGATGTCAATAAATTCTGTAACTGTTTTGCCTTCTCCCTGAATTCATCGATCTGACTTAATAAAAAATCTTCTTTTTCCACTTTACTATGTATCCTTTCCTTAGCACGCACCACTTTTCCTGCGTGTTCTGTTTTATCTTCTTTTGTATTCAGCCTTGCAGACGGCTGTGTAATTTTTTTCTTCTTCCGGTAATTCTGTGCTATTCTCTGAAACAGACCTGCCATTTACGTCTCCTCCCACAGCCAGCCTAAAATAAACTATATTTATTTTACCATTTGCGCTTTTTCTTGTAAAGGAAAAACCTTCCTTTACATTATGTTATCCTGTAGCTGACAGTTTAAGGTATCCTGTGGATTTAAAAGAAGCGGTTCCGTCTGGAACCGCTTCTGATAAGAAAGGGATTATACTTATTTGCTTATTTTGTTATGAATGATATTCATACTTCAAAATTGCCGTTCATTATTTACATAATTTTTTGAACTCATCAGCTACGAACTGTACTTTTGTTCCAACAACAACCTGAACAGCTGTTTTACTTGGTCTGATAACACCAGCTGCACCGGCAGATTTGATTTTCTTCTCATCTACTAAAGAGCTGTCTTTTACTTCAAGACGAAGTCTTGTAATACAGTTATCAATGCTTGTAACGTTTGCTGCACCACCAACACCTTCTAAGATTGTTGCTGCTACAGTTGTGTAATCGCTGCTTCCAAGATCAACTTTTTTCTCTGCTTCTACATCATCATCTTCTCTACCAGGAGTCTTTAAGTCAAACTTTGTGATAGCGAAACGGAATACAACGTAGAATACGATAAATGCTGCGATTCCAAGAGGAATGATCATCCATGTATTCTTTGCTGCCGGAAGGGGTGCAGAGAAGATTAAGTCAGTTGCTCCGGCGGAGAAACTGAATCCTGCTCTGAATCCAACTAATACAGTAATAACTGTGAAGATACCATATAATGCTGCATATACAACGTAAAGAGCTGGTGCAAGGAACATGAAACCAAACTCGAATGGCTCTGTAACACCACAAACGAATGCACAAAGAGCTGCGGAAGCTACAAGTCCGATTGCTAATTTCTTCTTGTCACTCTTAGCTGTGTGAACCATAGCAAGAGCTGCACCCGGGACACCGAACATCATACATGGGAAGAATCCAGACATATACATACCTAAATCCCATGATACATCAGCAGATGTCTCACCTGCCCAGAAGTGCTGCAGATCTCCAAGTCCGATCGTATCGAACCAGAATACGTTGTTTAATGCATGGTGTAATCCTGTTGGGATCAGTAATCTGTTTAAGAATGCATAAATACCTGCACCAACAGGTCCAAGTCCAACAATACTTTCACCAATTGCAACTAATGCACCAAATAATAATGGCCAGATAAATAACAGGATTGCTGAAACAATAATAGAAACAACACCTGCAACGATTGCTACGCAACGTTTACCACTGAAGAATGATAACCAGTCAGGTAATTTTGTACCTTTGAATTTGTTGTAGCATGTTGCACCGATAATACCTGCAAGGATACCGATAAATGGGTTTGCAATTTTACCAAATGCAAGAGATTTTGTTGCATTGTCAGCGATTGCTGGCATTAATGTTGTAACTGTTCCTACGGAAAGAAGGTTTGTCATCATTAACCATGATGCTAATGCTGCAAGACCTGCTGTACCATCATTGTCGTCTGCCATTCCGACACCGACACCGATAACAAAAAGAATTGCCATGTTATCAATTAAAGCTCCACCTGCTTTTACAAGGAAGAAACCGATCATCTCAACGATACCGGTAACATCACCACCCTGCATGGTAGATGGACAAAGCGCATATCCAATACCCATTAAGATACCACAGATTGGAAGACACGCAACTGGAAGCATTAAAGCTTTTCCTAATTTCTGCAAATACTTCATCATACTAAAAGCTCCTCCTTTTTTTATAATCCCTTTTAGTTTTATTTTATACCGTTAGAAACACGGCTAAAATACGTTTTTCATATCACAGATCCCTGTCTGTTTATTTCTTTAAGATCAGAACTGTATCACCCGGATTGACATCAGATCCTGTCACTGCTTCCACGGTCTGATAGTCCGATGTGTTGCATACAACCATAGGTGTGATCACATCATAACCTGCTGCTTTCACTGCCTCAAGGTCAACCGAGATCAGAAGATCTCCTTTTTTCACCGCATCCCCATTTCCTTTATGGGCGGTAAAATGTTCTCCCTTTAATGCGACAGTGTCTAATCCGATATGCACAAGCAATTCCACGCCCTCTGTGGTCGTCATGCTCACTGCATGCTTCGTATCAAATAACATCTCGATCGTGCCGTCTGCCGGTGCGTATATCTTACCATCTGCCGGCTGGATTGCAACACCCTTGCCTAAGATCTCTTCTCCGAATGTCGGATCACTTACCTGACTGATTGGAACTGCCTTTCCTTTGACCGGTGCACCAATCTCAATTCCTTTGTCTTTTTTCTTCAAAAAATCGAACACCTTAATCCCTCTTTTCTGTATTATGATGTACTTTAGTCTGTCATGCAGACACGCTTAATATGTATCGCAAGAAACATGATCTCCTCGCCGGATATCTGACCGCCGTACTCTTTTTCAATATATTCTGCAATATGTTTACTGCACTCATACTCTCCCGGATACTTGTTCTCCATCAGCTTTGCAAATTCGATCTCCTCATCTTTCAACAACTCATGCCGGTAAAGACGCTGTGCCAAAAACTTCAGATGTGTGACAAATCTCTCATAGTGGAGCGATTCCTCATCAAATTCAATGCCCATCTCCTGTTTGACCAGTTCTAAGATCCCCTGTATCATATTCGTCATTGCAAAGGTATCGTTGATCGTTGTATCGTACTCTGCATTCACAAAATGGAGTGCGATAAATCCCGCCTCATCCTCTGAAAACTTTGTTCCGAGTTTTTCATTCAAAAGATTGATCGCATATTTTCCCATCAGGTATTCCTGATGATAAAACTTCTTGATTTCCCACAGCAGTGCATTCTTCAGCTGAATTCCCTGCACCTGTCTCTGAATCGCAAAATTGATATGATCTGTCAGTGTGATATAAATACTCTGATTCAACTGTACATTCAGATTCTTTTTCGCATAGGTAATGATATCACTCGTGAGCTGCATATGCTCTAATGGAATGTTCTCTAAAATCTCCTGAAACTGCCGGGAAAGCTTCTCGTTCTCAATCCGGAAAACCTTCTCGACCCTGCTCTCATCAATCGCATCACCCGTATGTGCCTTGAATCCAATCCCCTTACCCATGATAACAACTTCCTGCTGATTCTCATCATATGCTGATATTACGTTGTTATTAATCACTTTCTGGATAACCATATGCCACTCCGTTTTTATTTGATAAAAGCCTCTGTTTTACTGTGCATTCTAAAAAGAAAAACCAAATTTTACAAAATCCAAGTATAGAAATGTAAAATCTGGTTTTGCCTGCTTATCAGTAACAATCCAATATTTTATTCGCTTGATTTAAGAAAATTTTAACATTCATTGTTTATTATGTCAAGTTTTATTCCTGCTTATTTTTCTTTTTTGTAAGCATTTACTATATATGCATCTAAAACCTATACATAATAGCCAATATCTTTTCCATCTTCTACCGGAGTTTTACAGATTCGTTTCAAAGAACGCTTTTATTGCATCACATGCTGCACCTTCGTCGTCGCCTTCTACCTTTACAGTCACAGTCTGATTTTTTTTGACTCCCATTCCCATAACTGCCATCAGTCGGGAAGCATCTACAGATTTTCCATCTTTTTCAAGTGTTACTTTGCTCTGGAAATTTTTCACTTCCTTTACAAGCATCCCTGCCGGTCTTGCATGGATTCCCAACTCGTCTTTTACTGTGTAACTGAATGATTTCATTTTCATTTCCTCCTTAAACATTAAGCATTTAATATTTTATCTCTTACAGGCAGCACCATTGCCGGTGATACCGATAATTCATCAATTCCCATTTTTACAAATGTCTCCGTAAGCGTTAAGTCTGCCCCGAGTTCCCCACAGATACCTGCCCAGATTCCCGCTTTGTGTGCGCTGTCAATGACCATCTGGATCATCTTGAGCACTGCTGGATGATGGGAGTCATAAAACTGGTCAAGCTTTGCATTCTGCCTGTCGATCGCGAGCGTATACTGTGTCAGGTCGTTGGTTCCAATACTGAAAAAGTCAACCTCTTTTGCCAGTTCATCTGCGATCATCACCGCTGCCGGTGTCTCGATCATAATGCCAAATTCCACATTTTTAAACGGAATGCCTTCTGAGGTCAGCTCTGCTTTTACCTCTTCCATAATCTCTTTGACTTTTCTCACTTCCCATACCGATGCGATCATCGGGATCATAATGGAAATATTGCCGAACATGCTGGCGCGGAGCAGTGCTCTCAACTGTGTCTTGAAAATATCCGGCTGATCCAGACAGATCCTCACGGCACGGTAACCAAGCGCCGGATTGTCCTCGTGTTCGAGTCCAAAGTAATCGATCTGCTTGTCTGCTCCAATATCCAGAGTACGGATAATGACTTTTTTTCCTGCCATCACTTCCGCAACCGTTTTATAGGACTGGAACTGCTCATCCTCTGTTGGGAAATGGTCACTCTGCAAATATAAAAACTCACTTCTGAAAAGTCCGATACCTGCTGCATCATTCTGTAAAACAGCGCCTAAATCTTTCACTTCGCCGATATTGGCATACAATTTTATTTCTTTGCCCTCTTTCGTGACGGTCGGCTTTCCCTTTAATTGCTGCAGTAATTCCTGACGGTTCTTTTCGTCCTGCTGCTTTTTCTCATATTCTCTTAATGTCTCCTCATCCGGATCAATGATCACGATCCCCTTGAATCCGTCCACGATCGCCATTTTTCCATTCACTTCTTTCGGAACTGCTGTGGATACCAGAGCCGGAATGTTCATCGTCCTCGCCAGGATTGCGGTATGTGAATTCGTAGAGCCATGTCGTGTCACAAAGGCAAGCACTGTCTCACGGTCTAACTGGATCGTCTCACTCGGTGCAAGATCATCTGCTGCTATGATATATTTTTCTTTTTCTGCTCCAGAAGTGTTCACCTTTTCTTCTTTCTGCGATAAAACACGGATCACACGCTCCGAGATGTCCTTCACATCTGCTGCACGTTCCTTCATATAATCGTCGTCCATATCTGCGAACATTCTGGCAAAGTTATCGCCAGTCGTTGCCACGGCGAACTCTGCGTTGACGGACTGTGCCTCGATGATATTCCGGACAGAATCAAGATAGTCTTCATCCTCCAACATCATCTGGTGCACTTCAAAAATGGCTGCATTTGCCTCTCCTACTTCTTTGACCGCTTTGTCATAAAGTCCTTTCAGTTCTTCTGCCGCCTGATCTCTGGCTGCCTCAAAACGTGCGATCTCTGCTTTCGCATCCTCAATCTTCACTCGTCTGACTACATTGTTTTCTTTGGAAATCTCTTTGATTTTTCCGATTGCGATTCCCCCGAATGCAATCTTTCCGGTTATGTTCTGCATTTGCTCCTCCTCACCAGACAGCTGATACCATTTTGGGAATCTGCCGTCAAAATTAAAAAAGCCGAAAAAGTTCACGCAGCCAACGGCGTCTTACTTTTCCGGTTTAGTACATTTGCATGTGAACTATCCTTAAAATATAATTTTATTATAAGTTTTCACAAAGTATTTGTCAACACAATTCTGCCAGTCTGTGTACTTTTGCTGCATCCACCACTTCATATTGATTCTTTTCCTGTATTCCTGCATAGGAGAAATCAACGTATTCATTCGAAGTTGTGATGTCTTTTTTCCATACCCGGCATGAACTGTGTACCTGATGAACTCCTGTATATGTCATTAGTTCTCTAACATTGTTCTCATTCACACCGCTTCCGGCAAGAATTTCAATCTCACTTCCATATTCCTTCTGAAGCTGTTTTAACCGTTCTCTTCCACTCCACACATCCGGTGCGCCGCCGCTCGTTAAGATTCGGTCTGCCCCAAGCCCGATCAATTGCTCGATCGTTTTCTTCTGATCGGCAACACAGTCAAAAGCGCGGTGAAACACCGCTTCCCTTCCCTGCTCATGTATCAGATAGATGACTTCTTTTGTACGTTCTGTATCTAAGGTTTGATCCTCTTTTAAAAATCCGAAAGCAATCCCGTCTGCTCCATGCTCCAGCAAAAGTTTTGTATCCAAGATCATTGTCTGATATTCCTCCGCAGAATAACAGAATCCACCACCTCTCGGACGTACCATCGCCACAACAGGAATCTCACACTGTTCCTTCGCGCAGATCAGATTTGCCAGTGATGGGGTAAGACCGCCAAGATATAATGCACTGTTTAATTCTACCCTGTCGGCACCATTTTCATATGCTGTTTTTACATCTTCAAAACTGCCGCAGCAGATTTCTAAAACTGATTTCATAGGTTTGTCACAATTCCTTTTCTTATCATTCGGATTGATGATTGTTATTATAAACTTTCTATCTTTTAAAATCTACTATCTACAAAAAATCTTTTTTTCATTTTCTCTATAAACAATAAAATGAATGTTCCGCGAACATTCTATTGTCCTGAATGCAGAAAGCCCGGAAAGGCGTAAGCCTTTCCGGGCTTTCTGGAATTTACAATGACTCAGACAATGTCCAAATCTTATTTGTATAACTCAACTAATCTTAACAGATGTTCGTAACGAGCTTTTGCAGCTTCCTCAGATGCAGCAAAGAGTTTTGCAGCTCTTTCTGGGAAGGATCTTGTTAATCTGCTGTAACGTGTCTCGTTATTTAAGAACTCCTGATATGTTCCATCGCCTGGTTTAGATGTTAATGTGAATGGATTCTTTCCTTCAGCTTTCAGAGCTGGGTTGAAGGAGAAGAGGTTCCAGTAACCAGCAGCTACTGCTTTCTTCATCTCATCCTGGCAGTGGTTCATTCCACCTTTCACACCGTGTAACTCACATGGAGCATATCCGATGATCAGGGATGGTCCGTCATAAGCTTCTGCTTCTGCAAGAACTTTAACAGCCTGAGCCATGTTAGCACCAAGAGCGATCTGTGCTACATAAACGTAACCATAGCTCATAGCGATCTCAGCAAGGCTCTTCTTGCCAACTTCTTTACCAGCAGCAGCGAACTGACAAACTTCACCGATGTTGGAAGCTTTAGAAGCCTGTCCACCTGTATTAGAGTACATCTCTGTATCGAATACCATAACGTTTACGTTATGTCCGGAAGCAAGTACATGGTCTAATCCACCGAAACCGATATCATATGCCCATCCGTCACCACCGAAGATCCATACGGACTTCTTAGCAAGGTAATCTTTTTTCTCAAGAGCAGCTTTTGCATCTGGACATCCAGCTGCTGCAGCTTTCTCTAATTCAGCTACAAGAGCTTCTGTTGCAGGAGTATTTGCTTTTGTATCCTGTTTTGTCTCCATGAATTTAGCGAATGCATCTTTTAATTCTGCACTTGCCTTATCAGAAGAAGCACATTTCTCAGCGCTTGCGATAGCCTGATCACGTAATACTTCCTGACCGATCTGCATACCTAAACCATGCTCAGCGTTATCCTCGAATAAGGAGTTAGCCCAAGCTGGTCCTTTGTTGGAATCTTTATTTACAGTATATGGTGATGTAGCAGCCGGGCCACCCCAGATAGAAGAACATCCGGTAGCGTTAGAGATGTACATATGCTCACCAAATAACTGTGTGATCAAACGAGCGTAAGATGTTTCAGCACATCCTGCACAAGATCCGGAGAACTCAAGTAATGGCTGGTTGAACTGAGAACCTTTTACAGTATTGTCAGCTGGCATACCAGGTTTCTTGCCAACGTTTGCTACTAAGTAGTCAAATACTGGCTGTTCTTCTGCCTGAGATTCCTGTGGAACCATCTCGATAGCACCTACTGGACATACAGTGATACACTCACCACATCCCATACAGTCTAATGGAGATACGCTCATTGTATATTTGTATTCGCTTGCTTTTGGTTTTGTATCAGCAAGTTTGATGTTAGCCGGAGCAGCTTTTACTTCGTCTTCACTTAACATGAATGGACGGATCGTAGCATGTGAACATACAAATGCACACTGGTTACACTGGATACATTTAGCAGCATCCCATGTAGGAACTGTTACAGCTGTACCACGTTTCTCATATGCAGATGCACCCTGCTCAAACTGTCCGTCTGGGTTGCCCATGAATGCAGATACTGGAAGAGAATCACCATCCATTAATGCGATTGGATTCATTAAATCTTCTACCATCTTAACTGTCTCTGGACGACCTGTTAATTTAGCTGGAGCTGGATCTGCTTCTGGGTTAGACCAGGAAGCTGGAACTTCTACTTTATGTACAGCATCTACACCAGCATCGATTGCTTTGTAGTTCATCTCTACGACTGCATCACCTTTTTTACCGTAAGATTTCTTAGCAGCTGCTTTCATGAAATCAACAGCTTCGTCGATTGGCATTACGTTAGCAAGTTTGAAGAATGCAGACTGAAGAATTGTATTAGTACGTTTACCCATACCAATTTCAATTGCTTTGTCAATAGCGTTGATTGTATATAACTGAATGTTGTTATCAGCGATATATTTCTTAGCTTCTGCATTTAAGTGATGAGCTAACTCTTCATCTGACCACTGGCAGTTGATCATGAATACTCCGCCTGGTTTCACGTCCTGAACCATCTTGAATCCTTTTGTTACATAAGATGGGTTGTGACATGCAACGAAGTCTGCCTGGTTGATGTAGTATGGGCTTCTGATTGGTTTGTCACCAAATCTTAAGTGGGAAATTGTAACACCACCTGTTTTCTTGGAGTCATACTGGAAGTAAGCCTGGATGTATTTGTCTGTGTGGTCACCGATGATCTTTGTAGAGTTCTTGTTAGCACCTACAGTACCGTCACCACCAAGTCCCCAGAACTTGCACTCTACAGTTCCTTCAGCAGCTGTGATAGGAGCTGGTTTTACTTCTGGTAAGCTTAAGTTTGTAACGTCATCTACGATACCAATTGTGAAACGTGCTTTTGGAGCATCTTTCTCTAATTCTTTGTATACAGCGAATAAGCTTGAAGGTGGTGTATCTTTGGAACCTAATCCGTAACGTCCGCCTGTTAATACGATTGTATCAAGACCTGCCTCACGAAGAGTTGTTGCTACGTCTAAGTATAATGGATCACCAAGCGCTCCTGGCTCTTTTGTTCTGTCAAGTACTGCAACTTTCTTAACTGTCTTTGGAAGAACTTTTAAGAATGCTTCAGATACCCATGGACGGTATAAACGAACTTTCACTAATCCGACTTTCTCGCCCTTAGCTGTTAAGTAGTCGATTACTTCTTCTGCTACGTCATTTACAGAACCCATAGCTACGATAACGCGCTCTGCATCTTCTGCTCCGTAGTAGTTGAATAAGTCGTAGTTTGTTCCTAATTTTTCATTAACCTTAGCCATGTATTTTTCAACGATAGCTGGTAATTCATTGTAAGCTGTATTACAAGCTTCACGATGCTGGAAGAAAACGTCTCCGTTCTCATGAGATCCACGCATAGCTGGATGCTCTGGATTTAATGCATGTGCACGGAATGCAGCTACTGCGTCCATATTGCACATTTCTTTCAGATCTGCATAATCCCATTTCTCGATTTTCTGAATTTCGTGGGATGTACGGAATCCATCGAAGAAGTTGATGAATGGAACTTTTCCTTCGATTGTTGCTAAATGAGCAACCGGACTTAAGTCCATAACTTCCTGTGGGTTTGTCTCACATAACATAGCGAAACCTGTCTGACGACAAGCATATACGTCACTGTGATCACCGAAAATATTTAAAGACTGTGTTGCAACGGTACGTGCAGAAACATCAAATACACATGGGAGTTGCTCACCAGCGATTTTGTACATGTTAGGGATCATTAATAAAAGACCCTGGGATGCTGTAAATGTTGTTGTTAATGCACCTGCAGCAAGGGAACCGTGAACTGCACCTGCAGCACCTGCTTCGGATTCCATTTCTACTACTTTGACCTGATTGCCAAAGATATTTTCCTGTCCTGCTGCTGACCACTGATCGACAGTATCTGCCATAGGGCTGGATGGTGTAATTGGGTAAATAGCTGCAACATCTGTAAACGCATAAGCTACATGAGCTGCTGCTGTATTACCGTCCATTGACTGTTTTGCTCTGGACATTACTTATTCCTCCTTAAAAATATAAAAAATTGATAGAATGTCTTTGCTAACCCGGGGGCACACTGCTATCCCCCGCCAGCTTTCGACTTAATTCACATTTTAGCATTTAATTTGTCCGTTGTAAAGAATTCAGACTGTACAAAACAAAGTACAAAGTTATAAACGTTACTGCTCACCCGGCAGTAAAACACTTGCCAAAAGCACAGATTTATAAATATTTTCTTTCAAATTCATCTGCCGGGATCGGCCGGTCAAACAGATACCCCTGCCCATATTCAAACCCATGGCTTTCCAAGAACTGACGCTGTTCTTCCGTCTCAATTCCCTCCACAACGATCTCTTCTTTGGCTGCACGGATAAATTTTCCCATCTGGGATACAAATTCCCCCTTGTTGTCCACCATCACTTTGTCGGTAAAACTTTTATCTATCTTGACAACATTCGCCGGTATTTCATAAAGGACACTCAAAGACGAATACCCCGTACCAAAGTCATCAATGGCAATGCGGAATCCCATCTGTGCCAGTTCGATCATGCAGTGCTTCAGGTCTTCGAGTTTTTCTGTCATGACGCTCTCGGTAACTTCCACTTCAATATAGGAAGGATCAATGTCATACTTGTCCATTGTCTCATGCATCCGCTGCAAAAATGCCTCGCCACCGTTTTCAAAGTGTTTTCTCGAAAAATTAGTTGAGATCGTAAACAGGCTTTTTCCGGATTTCTTCCACTTTGTCATATATTTCAGCAGCTGCTCTAATATAAAGAAATCAAGGTCTTTGATATATCCCATCAATTCCAGTGCCGGCACAAAGCGGTTTGGCTGTAAGTATCCGTCCTCTCCGAAATGCCATCTTGCAAGTGCCTCTGCCCCATAAATCGTATTCTCTTTCAGCCGGAACTTTGGCTGTAAAAACATTTCAAACTCCCCACGCTGGATCGCAGCATGAAACCGTGTTGCGATCAGCACCTGTTCGTCACGTGTCTGACGCATTTTTTCTATATAGACAACACCGGATGTGATATTGTGTTCTTTTGCATATTTTCTTGCAAGATTTGCGCTCTCCAGTATCGTCTCAAACGAACTCTTTCCTGACAGGAAGCAGATTCCTGCCGAAAGCTTCATTCCTCCAGCGGGATAACGTTCCTGCAGCTTTGCCTCAAACTCTTCATTTCCTTCCTTAACGCGCCTCCGGATCTCCTGCTGGCTCTTTCCCCTGGACAATACAAGGAAATAATCCGAGTACATACGGCATGCTGCCATTACTTTTTTGCGTTCCAGCAGCCGGGAAAATTCTTTCAGTATACTGTCTCCCATCTCTGCGCCGAAATTTTCGTTGACATAAGAAAAGTTATTGACATCCACCATGGTCAGTGCATAAGTATTCTCCTGTGGATTTTCCTCTGCCTCCAGAAGCTGTACCAGTTTTATCCTGAAAGCTTCCATATTATATAAGCCCGTCAGCCGGTCTCTGTTTTTTAATTTATGGATTGCCTGCTGATCTTCCTGCATTTTCTCACGCAGCGTCACAAATACGGCAACCACTCTGCTCAGTTCGCAGATAGTTCCAATCTCCTCTGTGCGCCACTGCTTGCCCTGTTCAACCGAGCCAACATCGATGCATCCGGTTTTTCCATTCGAATACTCAAACTTTACTGCAGCGATTGACTGGATCGGGATGGCATTTCCTGACCATTCCAGCCACTCTTTCTTCCGTTTTTCCTGCCACTTTGGAGTTGTCTGTACAAATTCTCCCACCTCAGCCTTCATCAGTTTCGGCCAGGTAATCGGAAGTATATTCTTCTCATAAATCTGTCCCATGTCACTCCAGCAGTTGGTAAGTAGCATATTCTTTCCATCGGGTGCATATTCAAAAACAGATACCATATTCATCTGATATTTTCTGCCAATCTGTTCTAAGAGCACATTCAGAGAACCATTGATATCCCTTGCATGTGACAACAGGCTGAACGCTGTATTTAAAAATTCTTTGTCCGCCACCAGATTTCTACGGTTTTCCTTTTCTTCCGTGCGGTACTTTCCTTCACAGTCACCTTCCTCGGTCTCTCCTGCAAAGCCATAATGATTTTTCCCATTTTTCTTAATGTGATACATGGCATGATCTGCCCGTTCAAACAACGTACTATAATCATACCCGTCTTTTCCTGTCACAGCCATACCGACACTCAATGTCACAACAATGACTGCTCCATCCCCGGAAAGCGTTTTCTGCACGTTTGTACACAGCTGTTCCGCTTTCGCCTCCGCCTCCTGCAAAGAAGTGTCCTTCACAAAGACCATAAATTCATCCCCACCGACACGTCCGACAACCGCTTCATCCGTAAACTGTTCGCGTATCAGTGTTGCAATATCCGATATCACCATATCTCCAACAGTATGTCCGAATGTGTCATTGATCTTCTTAAAGTCATCAATATCAATGACGTAGAGTACATGCGTTCCCTGTGTTGATTTTTCAAGAAACGCATCTACGATTTCTCCGGAGGCTGTCTTATTGTAAATCCTTGTCAACGGATCTAACTGCACTTCCCGCAGAAGTTTCTCCCGGACTGCCCGCTCTGTGCTGATATCATAACTTCTTCCTATGATGTGGCTGATCTTTCCATCATAATCTGCGATACTCTGATAATAGGTTCTGAAATAAGCATATTTTCCAGATTCTTTTCCCCCCTGCCGCAGACGGTATTCCGCAGTTCCTTTCATCTCCCGTTGAAGCGCCGTCTCAAACATCTTCTGAAATCTTTCCCTGTCATCCGGGTGTATGGCTCCATAAAGTTCTTCTGTCCCGGCATATTTCACACTTTTATTCTCTGCGAATTTCAGATAACATTCCGGTATCTCAAATTGCTGTTTTTTCACATCATAATCAAGGACAATATCATTGGAGACCTCTTCCAGCATGCGATAGCGCTCGTTCACAAGCATGATCTCATTTTCCATCTTCTTGCGCTCTGTAATGTCCCAGCAGGATACAAGATAGTATGGCACTGCACTCCGGTATGTGTAAATCTGAAACTGAAACATTGCCCAGATCACATTCTGATCTGCTGTAACGATCCTTGCCTCAAATTCATCCGATGTTTTCCCTCTGCGGCAGACCTCCGCCGCATCCTCAAACATCATGTAATCTTCCATATGGATCAACTGCGCCATGCACATTTTCTCCATACTGAAATCCGCCGATCTGTATCCGCTCATCCTGCAAAATTCATGGTTTGCGATGTCAATCGTCAGCTCATTTCCCCCTTTTACCGTGATCAGTCCTACCGGAAGTTCATATATAATATTTTTCAAATCTTTGCGCTCACGCTCCGACTGCCTGAGCTGATCTTCATAATCTATTTCTTCCCTATTAAATTCTGCCATCCCCAACTTCTCCTTTTACAAAACCCCGATTAGAATAATTATAACAAATTTTTACATAACAAGAAAGATTTTCTCTTGTTTTTCCTTATATTTTCTTGGCATAGATTTTTCTTGAAAAAACAACGGTTTTATGTATAATAAAAATGATGCGTTTAAACCAAGAAATATGTAAAATAGAGGTATTACAATGATACAAGCAAACAATGTAACGTTACGTGTAGGCAAAAAAGCCTTATTCGAAGATGTAAATATCAAATTCACTGAAGGAAACTGTTATGGTCTGATTGGTGCCAACGGCGCCGGAAAATCTACTTTTTTAAAGATTTTATCCGGTCAGTTAGAACCGACAAACGGTGATGTAGTCATCACACCGGGTCAGCGTCTTTCTTTCTTACAGCAGGATCACTTCAAATATGATGCATTTACAGTTCTCGATACTGTTATCATGGGAAATCAGAGACTGTACGATATTATGAAAGAAAAAGATGCTATCTACATGAAAGAAGATTTTTCTGACGAAGACGGTATCCGCGCGAGTGAATTAGAGGGTGAGTTTGCTGAAATGGACGGCTGGAACGCTGAATCTGACGCTGCAACTTTACTGAATGGTCTTGGAATTTCTACCGATTACCACTACTCCATGATGGCTGATCTTCCAGGTGCTTTGAAAGTCAAAGTTTTACTTGCACAGGCATTGTTCGGCAATCCTGATATTCTTCTTTTAGATGAGCCTACCAACCATTTGGACTTAGATGCTATTTCCTGGTTAGAAGAATTCCTTATCAATTTTGAAAATACCGTGATCGTAGTATCCCATGACCGTTACTTCTTAAATAAGGTATGTACCAATATTGCAGATATCGATTATGGCAAGATCCAGCTTTATGCCGGAAACTATGATTTCTGGTACGAATCCAGCCAGTTACTTGTAAAGCAGATGAAAGAAGCCAACAAGAAGAAGGAAGAAAAGATCAAGGAGTTGCAGGAATTTATCTCCCGTTTCTCTGCAAACGCTTCCAAATCCAAACAGGCGACTTCCAGAAAACGTGCTCTTGAAAAGATCCAGCTCGATGAGATCCGTCCATCCAGCCGTAAATACCCTTACATTGACTTCCGACCAAGCCGTGAAATTGGTAACGAAGTTCTGACTGTTGAGGGAATCACCAAAACAATTGATGGTGTAAAAGTTCTCGACAATGTTTCCTTTATCGTAGGACACGAAGATAAAATTGCATTTGTAGGTGGAAATGAGCTTGCAAAAACAACTTTATTCAAAATTCTTGCCGGGGAAATGGAGCCGGATTCCGGTTCTTACAAATGGGGCGTTACGACAAGCCAGTCCTACTTCCCGAAAGATAACACTGAGATTTTTGACACTGACCTTGTCATCGTTGACTGGCTCACACAGTTCTCTGAGATCAAAGATGCAACTTATGTCCGCGGTTTCTTAGGACGTATGCTTTTTGCCGGAGAGGACGGAACTAAGAAAATGCGTGTACTTTCCGGTGGTGAGAAAGTTCGTGTACTGCTCTCCCGCATGATGATCCAGGCAAGCAATGTGTTAATCCTTGATGAACCGACAGACCATTTGGATATGGAATCCATTACCGCTTTAAATAATGGTCTGATCAAGTTCCCGGGTGTCATTCTTTTTGCTTCCCGTGACCATCAGGTAGTTCAGACTACCGCAAACCGTATTATCGAGTTCTTACCGGATGGTACATTTGTGGATAAGGTATCTACTTATGATGAATATCTTGAAAATGATGAGATGGCTCGTAAACGTCAGGTTTACAGCATGTCTGATGATGATGCTTCTGATAACTAAAAGAAGAATGATTTATTTTCAAATTATAAGCTTTTCATTTTGCCGATGTGCCTTACTGGTGCATCGGCAATTTTTTATCTGAACCGCAGATTGTCCCACTCCGATCTGACCTGATCCTTCTCTTCTTTCTCCGGTGGATCAGATACTACCCAGACTTTCTTACCGAGAAATCCAAAGCCGAGTTTATAGATGTGACCGGCAGGGATGCCGTAGGCAAGAAGATCCGCTTCGTAGTTTCTGGTCTGGATCTGTTTCAGGGCATTCTGTGCAGTTTCCTGAACCGTCTTTTCTCTGTGTTCATTTAAAACTTTAAATTCAAGGATATAGGCATCTTTTGTTTTGTCAAAAGGATAGATTGCAATGTCATAACGTCCATCCCCGCTCTCCCGGTTGGATACGATGCGGTATTCTTTGCGCATGGATACGATCAGCCCTAAAACAAGACCATGATAGAAATTCTCCGGGGCATGCTTTCCTTTATTCTTGGCGGTATCAAAATAACTCATGGAATACTCGGCGATATCTTCCATCACACCGATCATATCCCAGGTTCTGTGCCTTATCAGTGCCCTTGTAAAATTCTCATATGCAATATTGCCATTCGAAAACATGGCAACAATCTGTGTCCGGAACATTGACATAACCTCTTTGTTGGTCACGGAAACATCACACTCTGTCCATTCGTTATCTTTCACCACGTTCTCTGCCTTGATATATCCGACTGCAAGGAGAAGTGACCACAGACTGTTCTCGTCTCCGTCAAGATACTGGAATGTAATATTCTCGTTGATCACCTTGTGTATTGGTTTTCCTGTCATTAACTGTTCAATCTCGTACTTTTTATCATACGGATGCCTGCAGATAATATCCCCGATCAGCTTGTTGCTGCTGGTAAGGATCCAATAAGATCTCAACTGCCGATCATGCATATAGTTCACGATAGACCACGGATTATAAATATCTTTCTGATGACCGATAATGAATCCATCGTACATTTCCTTCACTTTTTTCATATCATCAATATTCTGGCACTTTAATGCATCCATCACCTCCTGCTCGGTGAATCCACAGCAGTCCGTGTAGATATCATCTGTCACAGTGGCGACCAGCAGATTGTTCAGGTCAGAGAAAAGTGAATTCTTCGACACTTTCGTCACTCCGGTGATAATGGCTCTGCCAAGATAGTCGTTTTCTTTCAGTGTATTATGGAATAACTGGCGGCAGGTCGTGATCATCTCATCCCAGTAACCATCCGTGTATGCTTCGATCAAAGGTGTGTCATACTCGTCAATAAGTACGATTGGATTTACCCCAAAATGCTTATAGAGTAATTTACATAAATTCCTTATTGCATCCTCTATATAACATGTTTCATGATAAACAAGTCCCCATCGTGTTTTTTCAAATAACTCTTTGTCTTTATCTGTAAGTTTTGGACTATCCAGTAAATATTCATGATGCCCATACATTGTTCCTAATTGCCCCATCATTCCCCGGATAGACTGCTTATAATCAATTCCCTTGCAGCCTCCGAAGCTTGTGGAGATTACCGGGATACTTCCGAACATACTACGGCTTCTTTCATCCTGCCATACCCGCAGCTTATCGAAATATTCTGGATGATCAGCATATCTTGGATCAAAAAACATTCTTATCGTACTGAGCAGTGTTGTTTTACCGAATCTTCTCGGTCTTGTGATCAATGTAATCTTTGTTCCTTCCCTGATCCACTCGGAGATAAAATGCGTCTTATCGACATAAAACTGCTGTCCACAGGTAAAGTCTTCAAAATTCTGATACCCGATCACCACCTTGGCAGAGAGATATGGATTGTGCTTAAGAATGTCCTTCAGTCCCTCCGCATAAGCCGTCAGATGCTTTTTCTCTTCCAGCAGCTTTGTACGCTCCTCAAGTTCCATGAACACCTGCTCCCGCTCGGTCAGTTTTACATAATAGCTCACCGATTTTCCGTCAATCGTCCGTTGGATATACGGCTGTTCTTTGCCATTGATCTTCTTATAGGTCAAGGTTCCCTTTGGAAGTTCCTCCAGTCTCCGGTCGATCTCTTCGATTCGTTTTGTTGGATTTGTGGACATAGTGGCTCCTTTCCATATAAAAATGGTTATCACTGGTTATATATGTATCATATAACCAATGATAACCATTGTCAATTGCCTTTTAATATTTTCCGAAGCATCGGTTCCTCGCCCAACTGCACCCCTTCAAATTTTTTGTAAAATCTGTCGGCATTCTCGTTGGCAGCACGGATCAGATAATATTGATGGATATCATGCTTTTTACAGTCTTTTTCAAATTCTGCAAAAAGCCTCCGGGCAACGCCACTATGCCGGTATTCGGGCAAAACATATACCCAATTCACATACGCCATGCGATATCCACCCTGAATACACCCATAAAAATGATACTCAATTCTTCCTACCACCTGATCATTTTTCATCGCAAGAATTGATGTAGACTTTTCATAAAATGAATCCCGAAGCCTTGTCCTGATTCCTTCCTCATCTATCTCGTCCACCGTCATCATATCCGGCTCCTGCTGTATCGCAAGCTTTAAATAGACAATATACTGCTCTACATTCTGTTCGTTTAATCTTTCAAAATACATTTTCTTCCTTCTTTCTAATATCTGTAAATATGGTTCTCCAAAACATACGTTTCGCCTGTTCTTGGATCTGTCTTCTCTTCTGACAACGAATCGAATACAAATCCACATGACAACTGTAACGCTCTGGAAGCGGCATTGCCCGTCCGGTTGCAGGCATGGAATTCTTTTGCTCCCAGTTTTCCTGCCTCCTCAAGAAGTGCCGTAAGTATCTGTCTCCCGTAACCTTTTCGCACAAATCCCGGTCCAAGTGCAATACCTGTCTCTTCATAAATGCCCCGTTCCAGTTCGCGCATGCCTGCAAAACCGATTGCTTCACCCGTTTTCTTTAAATACACAAATAACGCATACTTATTCTCCGGTTTTTCTTCAAATGCAATCGTGCGCTTCATTCGATCTTTTGCATCTTCATCTGTCTCTGTCGGCTGCCAGAGCATATACTTTGCGCTCTCCTTGTGTCTCCACAGGTTATAATAAATTGTCTTCCAGTCCTCAAATTCTGCTTTCTTTAAAATAAGATCTTTTGTTTCTAACTTTACGTCAGAGTAATCTGTTACCACTTTTCTTTTCCTCTTATACATCTTCCCTCATTATTTTCCGAAGCATCGGTTTCTCGTCCAACTGTACATTTTCTTTTTCCACCCTTATCATCTTTATAATATACTCTGTCGTACCTTCTTCCAATTCTTTTTCTCCATTTTCCATAAATCCGTGACGATGATAAAATGCAATCGCTCTCGTATTTTTCTCCAACGCCCACAAATGATCAACATCAAAAGTTGAAATTGCATGCTCTATTAATTTCTTTCCAATTCCACCACTTTGAAAGCATGGATCGACATACAATTTACGGATTTCTGTTCCATGGATTTCCATAAATCCTTTCACAATTCCACATTCATCGGCGACATACAGATTTTCCAGAACTTCCTCTTTTCCGAAATAATGATCTATCATGGATACAACCTGCAATTCTCCAAATGAATACTCTTCCGACTTAAAAATTGGGAAATAATTGATTCTGTTATTAAATACAAAAATTTCTGCGATGCGCGACAAATCTTCTTCTGTTGCTTTTCTTATCATCTCCGGATACCCCTGTCATTTTCTTTTTTCTGCAATCACTATAACACACTTTCTACCAAAATACTTTCTGAAAATCTTTTTTAATTTTCCTTTTCCAGCAACCTTTGATAGGCTGCATCCATCCCGATTGCCCCAAGCGGTGCCGTGATAATGATTGCCAGCACAGCGACAGACAGAACAATTTTTCCACAGGCAAGTCCTGCCGCCAAAGGAACAGATCCAATTGCCGCCTGCACCGTTGCCTTTGGGAGATAAGCGATCACACAGAATAACCGTTCTTTCCATGTCAGACGTGTTCCTGCCACACAGAGTAATACCCCCACAGAACGGAAAAGCAGTGCAACAAAAATCATAAGAACCGCTGATAGTCCCGCACTTAAGGTATAACGGATGTCCACAGCTGCACCCACTAAAACAAAGAGCATGACTTCCGCTGCCAGCCATAGTTTTCCGAATTTTTCCGACAACCTTTTTGACACAAATACAGGGCTTTTCATTTTAATGACACAAGCCATTGCAACCACCGCAAGCAGTCCTGATAAGGAAATTTTTCCTTCCAGCCATCCTTCCACTGATACCAGTAAAAGGAAAATCCAAGAACAATGATTACTTTTATACTGTTACGCACGCAGTGTTTTCTCGCATATGCCGTCTCAAAGAAAAGATACAGTCCATAACCTGTCACTGAGCCTAAAATTATACCAAGTACGATTGACACCGGAATATTTACAAAATCAAGTACATTGGCATGACCACCCTGCGCAAAGCACATAACCTGCAATTTCAAGCGATGCAGGAACAAACGACAGTAATACAGCGGAACGCCCGGCTTTTTTCAGATCTTTTAAATCCAGTGAAAGTCCGGCTTTCAACAAAATAATAATCAGTGCCATCTTCCGCAGCTCTGCAGAGATTGATAAAATGGATGGATCAAGCAAATCGAGCACATACGGTCCCAACACAATTCCGGTGACGAGTATTCCGATGATCCGTGGCAGCTTCAGTTTCTGGCAAATGGCTCCCATTGCAAGCCCTACAATAAAAATAAGTGATAATGATGCTAACATAAATCCTCCATTTCTGTTTTTGGATATGTCAATCGCCATATTTGCTGTACGGATACTGACTGTATCGAAAACTGCAAATCACACTGTAGTTATTCTACCTCAAATACCACAATCCGCTCTCTTTTATTTTCCCCCGGAAACAAATCTCTGCAATCGATTTCATCGGAAAAGATAAGTTCGTCTACTGTCATTAAATAAGAAATGTATTCATCCGAAGGATAATAAAAGAATAAAAGCAATTCCCTCGGATTCTCATAATAGGATTCCAACACGCGCGCCAAAACTTTCTTTAATATCTCTATCGAAAATGGATTAAAAAAGTAGATCCGGTCTACCTCTGCCGGAACCGAAAACTGCACGGCATCTGCAAGTACAAATTCTGTCCGCCCTGCCGCAGCCCCCTGTTCTCTGTTTTCTACCGCTTTCTCATAAATCCGCTCGTTGTATTCCACACCGATCGTGTGACAGCGTGTCTGATAAGAAAGAAAAAAATCAGCTCTGCCTTTACCACAGCCATAATCTAAAAGTGTATTTTCCTTGCAAAGCAGCCCGGAATTAGCAAACCGCTCTAACACCGTATATGGCGTCGGTTCATACGGATATCGGTACTGATCTGAATTGGAATCATCACGTCCGGTTGTGTGAATCTGTAGTAATTTATCCCATTTCTGTTCTTCATCGTTTTCCTGTGATTTTTTCATTTTCTCTTTCCACAACTCTCCGAATATAAATTTCTTTTAGCCCCATGAATCTGCCCTTATCAGTTCCAGTACAGCGTTCAAAAATTAACTGAATCAATAACGCAGATGGAAATTCCTACAAGTTATTAGCTCAGTTATTTACAGAACGATGTACTAGTCTTAGCAGTTTTCACGCAGTGTTTTCAGATAAACTTTCTGCTCATCTGTGATGCGATAGCTCTCCACCGCTTTCTGAATCGTCTTTCTATGCACCCATGGTGATAACTTTCGTTCTTCCAGATATGGGATCGTTGCATCCCACTGTTTTGCCAGTGCCGTTGCAAGATACCATGCAATCATCATATTGACATAGTATTCTTCCGATTCTACTTCTGCGGCAATTTCTATATACTCCGGTTTGAAATCCTCATCCAGATAAAAGCTCATCAGTGTTCCGATTCCATAGCGGATTGTATAGGTATCCCCGGATGCAATCCATTCTTTTATCACAGGAAGAAGTTCAGCTTTGCTTTTTGCGAAACACTTTGGTCTTGGAATATCGCAGGTCGCCCAGTTATTAATATATGGAAGAAAACGTTTCACTTCTGCCAGACAGCGCTCATAATCTTTGATATCTGAAATCAAAAGCATATGAAGGTTATTTTCCTCATAATACTGATGTGGAAGTTCCTTCAAAAAAGCTTCTGCTGCTTCCGTTTTTGCAAATTCTTTCGCAAATTTCCGCAGTACCGGTGTGCGGATCCCGATGATCGTCTCCTTATCAATCCCCGGCATCAGTTTACTGTGAAAATTTCTGTATTTTAAATCCTGTAATTTGAATAATTTGCGCTGCAAGCTGTTCATGTTTTTCTCTTTCACTTTTATATTTCTTCCACTTTGCAATCATGCTCTTTTGTTTCTTTGTTATAACTGATTCCAACCGCGAGGATACGTCCTGTATATTTATTTTTTTCTGCCGTTTTTCCTCTGAACCGCAAAGCATAGTCTTTTTCTTTAATCTGTGCAATTGCATCTTCTGGTGAATGATCTACTTTTAATTCTAGTATGATACAATCCTGATCATATCGAACCGGATAAAATATAAAATCTACAAATCCTTTTCCAGCCTTCTCCTCACGTTCAACTCTGTACTGATCTCTTGCAGACAAATAAACAAGATTGACAATTGCCGAAAGTTCTGTCTCATTATTATAAGACAAAATCGGCACTTCTGTATTATGAGCATACTGAATGATTTTTGTCATTGTCTCTGTATCTTTGGCTAGTGTTGCCTGTAGCATCTGTGATGATATGTTGGCAAGACGATAAATATATCCTAACGATTGTTCTTTTTTCATCATTGCTGCATAACTTCCCAAAAGTTCCTTATTTGGTATAAATACTTTTCCATTATCATATGTCAGCAAACCATATACTACCATTGCAGAATATATCTCCTCTTTGGTCTTTAGTTCTGGTGCTGTTGCAGCATATTCCTGTATCCCTGTTGGTATTTTTTCTCCTGCAAACATTAAAGTAAGATCGTTCTGGATTTCATCTACGTTATGACTGATATATGTGAAAATAGAGTCATATTTTCCTGAACTCACCCAATAATTTGACAATTGATTATCTGTCAATGCGCATACTACCGAACGTGGATTGTATAATCTTTCTCCTGATGCAGTGTGATATCCATCATACCATTCCCTGAGATTTGCGCGTGTAATCTGTGGCTTTTTCGTTTGCTCCAGATAGCACTGGTACAATCTGTCAACTTCACTCTCTGTAAAGCCAAAATATTCACTAAACCGAACTCTTGTTGCCATATTGTATTCCAAAAACATATTCAGTTCTGAACCATCTGAATATTTTGCAATCGGAAGTACACCGGTCATATATGCCAGTTCTACATAGCTTTTCCCTTTCAATAAAAGTTTCAGAAAAAGCAGATAATTTTCTCTGTCACGTTCCGTAACAAAAGACATCTGGAAAACTGCGTCCCATTCATCCATCACAAATATGAATTTATGTCCTGTTTTGTCAAAAACCTGAGAAAGCACATCCCAGACCGCCTCATTTTTGTCTATCGCAATCTCCGGATATGCCTCGCTAATATCTCTGACAAGTCCATCCTGTATTCTGCCAATATACTCCTCATAACTATGACATTCTCTTGGCATTTCACTAAAATCAATATATATCACATCATGGCAGCCTGCCTGCTCCTTATATTGATCATATTGTGCGATTGCAAGCTTCTCAAATAAAGATTTTCCACTATTTTTTTCAAAAAAAGCTGCTATCATATTTGCCATAACTGTTTTTCCGAAACGTCGCGGACGGGTAATACAGAAAAAACGCTGTTCCTGCTGTAATGCTGGAATTAATTCTTTTAATATTTCTGTCTTATCAACAAAAAAGGTTCCATTCATTACGGTCTTGTATTTATCATATGGTTCCTTATTATTTAAAAACTGTCCCATTCTACTCGCCCCCCTTAGCCTGATACTATGAGTATATCTTTTTTTCCAAATGGGTGCAAGAATCATCTGTTAATTCCTTGTTAAAACTCCTTCTTCTCCATAATACGCCTGCTGATCTGATACGAAATGAACAGTGCCAGCAGTGTGATCCCGATGATGCTACCAGCCAGAACTGCCACATTCATATTGTCTATCACGGTCAGCGCCTGATACAACCGCTCTTTTCCGAACACGACCTCACATAGATATGCGATGACAGCAATTACTCCCATCATTCCTAATGTCACAATCCGGCTTTTTTCACTACCAAACCTAATCTGCGCCGGAATCATGAAAAAATTGATCAAAAGAATGATTAACAAAATTACTGTGGCTGTCAGCATATCGTCTGCCAAAACAACCGGTATGCCACGCACCACTTCCGATACCAGATACAGGCAGACTGCAATTACCCAGGCTGCCACTGCTCCTCCGACACATAACAGATACTTTTCTTTTATATAGGTTCTTTTATTGATCGGCAGCGCCAGTAAAAACTGATAGCCGTGCTCCATCTCGTCATACGCTATCGTGCTGATTGCAATCATCTCTACCACAAACGGCAGATATCCAATGATAAAATTTCCGTTGCCGGAAAATGCGACTGCAACTGCAATTGCAAACAAAATTACCAGTGTCTGTTTTGTTCCCCATAATAACCGAATATCTTTTTCCAATAAACCTGCCATTATCTGTACCCTCCTGTCATCATAAGAATAAGCTCATCAATCCCTCCGTTTTCCACTGCAATCTGCGGATAATTTTCCTGATAAAACTTCTTATCATCCGTAAAACATGCATAGCCGTAATTTTCTTTCTGCACTTTTAGAATAGAGCTTTGATCCAGCGTGCGGTATTGTTCTTCACTCACCTTTAAAATACCATACTGCTCTAAGATTGCATCTGTCCCTTCGTGCAAAATAAGTTTTCCATCATGGATCAGATAAAGTTCATCACATAGGGATTCTAAATCTGTGGAAATATGGGACGTAATAAGTATACTGCGGCTCTCATCCTCTGCAATATAAGCCCGTAACATATCTAAAATCTCGTTTCTCGCCTCCACATCCAGTCCGGCTGTCGGCTCATCCATGATCAGCAGCTTCGCATGGTGTGTCATAGCTGTCAGCACGCGGAGTTTCGCTTTCATTCCGGTTGAAAATTCTTTGATTTTCTTATTCATCGGAAGCTTTAAGTTCTCACCCTGTTGTATAAAATAGTTTTCATCAAACGAATGATACATTTTTTTTAAAATATGTTTTACATCGTTTACGGTCAGTTCCCCGGAAAATCCGGCTTCTGCAAGAGAAACTCCGATCTCCTGTCTGAGTGTCTCCGGCAATTCCTTACTCTCATGACCAAATACCCTGATGCTGCCCTCATCTGCCCGGCAGAGTCCAAGGATCAGATTGATCGCAGTGCTTTTTCCTGCACCATTTTTACCGACCAGACCTAAAATCTGTCCTTCCGGCAATTCCATTGACATTTCAAATATAAAGTTTCCGTATGTTTTCCGGACATTTTGCATCGTTATCATACAATTTCCGCCTTTCTTTTTTATGTTCTGTTGTCTGACTTTTTACATCAATCTGAAGTAAATATCTCATCAAGCATTTCATGATTGTGTCATATCTATTTCAAAAGTTTCTTACCGATTTTACTTCTCATCGAGAATCAGTTTTACAACCTCAGATATTTCCTCCTTGCTCATTCCCATGGAAATCGCCCGGTCGATCACTTTATCGAAATCATCTTCTATCGCTTTCTGCCTTGCTTCAAGCGCGAGCTGTTTATCCGAAGCTGACACATACGTTCCTTTTCCATGAACGGTTGTAACAAATCCCTCTTCTTCCAGCTTGTCATAAGCTTTTTTTACTGTGAGCGCACTGATCCGAAGTTCCCCTGCGAGCGTCCTCACAGACGGAAGTGCCTCTCCTTCTTTTAATTCAGACTGAATAATATCTGATTTTATCTGCTCCATGAGCTGTTCGTAAATTGGAACCATGGAGGAATGATTTAAGATAATATGCATATTTCCTCTCATTCTGCCGCTTCAGCGGCTTTTCATAAATCAAGGAACTTTGTGCGTCAGCACAAATTCCAGATTGAAAATGTCAATTTTCAATCTTATATCTCTTTACAGCAAACAGTATATAACAGTGCATATCTGTTGTCAACTGTTATATACTGTTTATTCTATTTTTTTGTAATTTCATGTGGGAATTTGTACAGACAATACTCGTTAATAACTTTTTCATGAAAAATTAAATTTTTGTGTATGTCGTGCATAATATTTTATGTTACTATAGAATAAAGTGTTGCTTCGCAATTTTCTGTATTTATGTCAGGAGGAGTACATTATGAACGTAAATCTGATTCCCTTTTCCATATACTGGTTCCTGTTTTTGATCTTAAATGTCATATTTTTTATATTTCCATTTCTATTTTTTCTGCTTCTGCCGGCAGTGTTCGTTATGATTTTAATATGGGGAATATGTGTATTTGAAATTGGGCGAGCAACCATTATTTCTTCACAAAACAAGCGGATAACACGAATCATACTGGCTTTCCTGGCATCTCTTCTTACAATTTCAATAAATCCCATCGGAATGATTCTTTGGGATTTTATTAATTGGAGACATATAAACTCATTCGCACACTATTTTACGAAAGCCTATTGGATTATTATTTTGATTCATATGCTGCTATTTTGGCTGGGCGAAGAAATAGGATATCAAAATTCCAAAGAAAATGATTAACTTAAATTTTACAAAGATACTAATATGAAGGGAATACAGAACAATGGTTAACTGGAAAACAATACCTAAAATAGATGCACACATTCACTTAATGCCTCCGGATGTCATTGAAGCAAATCAGGGTTTTAACGATAAATTTGTGGATTATGGCAGTGTGAATGATTATTTAAACCTTATGGACAAGTATCATATCGATTCTGCATTTCTCATGCCTTTCAATGATCCATATATGCTGTCAATGGATTTTACCGTAGAAGCTGTGAACAATAATATGACCGCCATGTGCAAAGAAGGAAATGCAGACCATAAACTATATTATTTTGCAGATATTGATCTGCGGAATGAAATGGATAAAACAATTTATGAGTTAGACAGAGTTACAAAACAGAAAGAATGTTTAGGAATAAAAATCCACCCATCCAATACTGGCTACCCGGCGGACGGGCTCTATTATGATCATATTTTTGACTGGGCAAATCAAAATGACATTTTAGTAGAAATACATTCTTACCCAAGAGTCCATATTTCAGATGATGTATGTTCTCCTGCCCGTATCCGAAATGTTATGAAAAAATATCCGAATTTGCGAGTTTCCATTGCACATCTCGGCGGATTTCAATATAAAGACCTGTATGGACTGGACGCCTACTTTAATATATCTGCTATTTTGCCAGACCTCGTAAAAAAATATGATATTACAAAAACAAATCAGATACTGCGCTCATTTGATTTGAACAAATTAGTATTTGCAACTGATTATCCAGACAGCCGCAGTTTAAACCCAGAAGAAATCTACGATACTTATTTTGAAATACTGAACCAAATGGATTTCACTCAGAAAGAAGCAGAAAAAATCTGCAAACAAAACGCAATGAAAATGATCTCAAAGAAAGGACTTTTTTAATATGGTAAAAATAATTTCAGACAGCACATGCGACCTCTCAGCAGAATTAGCTGCACAATACGATATTGATATTCTCCCGCTTCATATTCTTCTCGGAGATGAGGAATTTGAAGATGGAAAAACAATTACACCGGATGAGATTTACTCCTGGTCCGATGAGCATAAGACAACCCCAAAAACTTCCGCCCCGTCTCTGGCAGAAACGATTGAACTTTTTCGCCCTTATGTGGAAGAAGGACGTGAGATTGTCTGCTTTTCCATCTCAAACAGTATGTCAACATCCGGCAATGTCATGCGTCTTGCTGCCGGGGAACTAGAAGCAGAAAACCGGATCACCGTGATTGATTCCGCAAATCTCTCCACCGGAATCGGACTTCTTGTGATAGAAGCTGCCATTATGGCAAAAAACGGACACTCTGCATCCGAAATTGCTTCTGTCATGGAAACTTTAAAACCAAATGTCAGAGCAAGCTTTGTCGTGGATACCCTCACCTACCTGTACCGTGGCGGACGTTGTAACGCTGTTGCTGCCATGGCCGGCGGTGTCTTAAAGCTGCATCCAAAAATCGTGGTAGAAAACGGTGCTATGGATGCGACAAAAAAATACCGCGGAAAGATCAATTCTGTTATCATGTCCTATGTAAAAGATATGGAAACTGATTTAAAAGCAGCCAGACCTGACCGCGTATTCATCACACATTCCGGCTGTGACGCTGCAACGGTGGAATCCGTCCGCTCGTATCTGGAAAGCCTCGGTGTTTTCCATGAGATATTAGAAACCAGAGCCGGTGGTGTCGTGTCAAGTCACTGCGGCCCCGGTACGCTTGGTGTTCTGTTTATTGCAAAATAATAGAGGTTCGGATGTTTTCTTCCAAACCTCTGTTTCTTTTACTTTTCTATCTCTGCATTAATCTCATCTTCCGTTTTCGTGTTCCTCTTTTCCTGCCAAAATCATATTCTCTCCGCAAGCAGTTCTACCCACGCAGGTTTAAATCCTGCGTTTGCAGCAACCCGCTGTGATACAAGATTGGACATGCTGGTTCCATAGTAAGGAACTTTTCCCAATTTTTCGATGTCCTCTTTCAATATTTTCACTAACAGAGAGGCAATTCCTCTGCCTTCCGCCTCTTTCTCTGTGTTGATTCCGATCTGCCAGAATGTTGTGCTGTCCGCACTTGCACCAGCCATACCAATGATTTTTCCTTTGGAAATTGCTGCTACTGCCAACATATCCGGCGAATTTTCATCAAAACAAAACGCCTCATTAAACTGCTCATTGCCTTTAAATCGCTGTATCTCATCATGATTATATTTTTTTATCTCAAATGCACGGTTTTCTTTTCCTGACAAAGCATCCTGACAAGCGCTTTTCTGCCCATCCGATTGTCTATTTTCAGATTTCTCCGGTAAAAAGAAAGGATGCACTGTTTTCAACTGATAACCATATGGTTTCAAAATTGTATCCAATTCTCTAAAACGTGCCACATCCATAAACCATACTCCGGAACAGGTTTCATATTTTTCTTTGCAAATGTTCACGATCTCTTTTTTCCCTGTAAAAATCAGTTTCTCATTCACTACAATAACTTTCAAAACGCAATCATCCTGTTCTTCAAATCTGCGTCTACCGTCCCTTTGCTCATATACATTAAAGTGATTCTTGTTATCCAGAATATCTTCAACATTGCAGCAATAATCCAAAGCAAGCTGCCTGCTCAACTCCTGTTTATACTTCATACCGTTTTTTCTCCTTCACATCCCGCATCTTATCCAAATTCTGACATTTCAGTGCATCCGTTACTTCCTGCTCTGTAAACCCGAAACAATCTGCATATGCGTCGCAGGTAACTGTGTCTACTTCCAGATTATTCAGATCCGAAAACAACGAATTTTTAGAAATTCTTGTTACTCCGGTAATAATCGCGCGGCTGTAAAAATCATTCTGCTTAAATGCATTATGAAATATCTGTCTGCATGCGGCGATCATCTCATCCCAATACCCCTGCGTATACGCTTCGAGCAATGGTGTGTCATATTCATCCACAAGAATAATTGGCAGCACCTTGTGATGTCTGTATAAAAAGTAGCATAGCCGCTTGATTGCCTGCCAGTCATTCTCTCCCCTGCTTGCAAAAAAAGATTCTTTTGCGTCAAGATAAGGATTTCTTTTTAAAATATCTTCAATACGCTCTTTCGGATTTTCCATAGACACCTCCGTGTACCATACTTCTGCACATCCTGCAGGATATTATGCTTTATACGAATATACATTGCTATTATTTGCAAAAATGGTTATGGATAGTTATTCTTAATATATAACTATCCATAACCATTGTCAATTATTATAAAAAAGATTTCCTCTATTTCCTTTTTAAATCCCCCTGATTTCAACGATCCTGTCACATTCAATATCTGTTCCGTCTTCCAGCACGATTGTCCTCTCATAGTCACGGAATTTCTGAAATATCCCTGTGGCAGTCACATATTCTCCTCCGGTCTTTTTGTCATCCGGCTTGAAATAAGTTACTGACACTGTCGGATGTTCTGTGGCATACGCAATCAATGTCTGTAATTTTTCATTCAGTTCTTCCTGCTTATCTTCATCGAGTTCCACCTGTTCTTCTGTCAGTCTCGCTGTTTCTTTGATTGCAGCCTCATGTCCGGTCAATGCAGCAAATGGAGAAAACTGCGCAGCCCTGTCATAAATCGACATCTGTGGATGAACTTTTGACCGATGATGAGGTAAATTCAGAATATCCCCATATTTTTCTTCACTTTCCGTCATCCGCTTTCTCCTTTCCTTCACGCGCTACGGTCTGCGTTTCCTGTTTCAAACAAAAAATGTGCCTCTGAACGCATGGATCACTGTCTTGTTCGAAATTCTGCCTGCTTCTATATAAAAAAAACTACTTTCAAAAAATTCAGGCACGATGCCCGCCAATCTGGTTGTTTCTGTCTATCATAGTTGCACCCTCCTGCAGATTGGTTCCTTTTAACATCGCATTTTTACCATACTTTTTCTTCACGGAGAGCATTACCTCCTGCAGTCTGCGCTCTTTTTCCATTCTCGCCTGCTCTGCCTTCTGTTTCTCTGCCAGCGCCTGATAATCGGTAAATAAATCCATCTGTGTAAACTCTGTCTCATTCGATACCATATGCTCATCCACAACACGGTTCGCTGTGACAGAAACACGCCGCACCAGAAGATTCTTATCCACAATGCGCTCATATAAATCTAAAACGGCGTCCATGATTTTTGCTGTAGAAGATGTTTTTGTATCCAGATTTGCTGTTCCGTGGGCATGCTTCGGAACGAATCTTCCATATCGGTCTGCTTTTACCTCGCCATGATACTTTTTCCGGATGTCCGGGTTCGTCAGATTTTCAATATCGTAACCAATATCGAGTACAATCTGGTCTGTCACAAGCTGTTTCTCTACAAGGTCTAACACCAGTGCATCCGTCATCTCGCGGACGATCAGCTTTGTCTTTTCAAAATCATAAGGACAGTGCAGCACCTGACCGGAACCGATACTGTTTGTCTCCGGCTTATATCCCCTGATATCCGCAATCGTGACCGGTTCATACCCCCATGCGTGGTCGATCAGAAGCTCTGCATTGATTCCAAACATTTTATAAAGCAGTTCTTCATTATAATAATCCCGTTCTTCACCTATGGAACATCGTGCAATGTCTCCCATCGTGTAAAGTCCGGCCTCCTCTAACTTTTTCCGGTAGCCATGTCCTACCCGCCAGAAATCGGTCAGCGGTCTGTGGCTCCACAAAAGTTTCCGGTAAGTCATCTCGTCCAGTTCTGCAACGCGCACTCCATTTGCATCCGGTGCGACATGCTTCGCCACAATGTCCATCGCCACCTTGCACAGATAAAGATTGGTTCCAATTCCTGCTGTGGCGGTAATACCGGTCTCCTGCATCACATCAAGGATCATCTTTGACGCAAGCTCCTTTGCCGCCATATGATAGGTGTTCAGATAATGCGTCACATCCATAAAAACCTCATCGATGGAGTACACATGCATATCTTCCGGCGCAATATATCTCAGATAAATGTCGTAAATTTGTGTACTGTATTTCATATAGAGTGCCATTCGTGGCTTTGCTGTCACATAAGTGACGGAAAGCTCCGGGTGTTCCTTCAGTTCGTCCGAAAAACAGGAGCTTCCCTCAAACATTCTTTTCGGCAGCTTCTGCGATCTCTCCTGATTGACCTCTTTCACACGCTGTACGACTTCAAAAAGCCTCGCTCGTCCAGGAATCCCATATACTTTTAAAGAAGGGGAAACTGCCAGACAGATTGTTTTCTCTGTCCGTTCTGCATCCGCCACGACAAGATTCGTAGTCAGTGGATCAAGATCTCTTTCCCGGCACTCAACAGAGGCATAGAACGACTTTAAATCAATTGCGATATAAATATGATTTTCATTTCCGCTCACAAACGCACCTCCTTCTTCTGCTCTATTATATGTCATTGACAATCAATTCACAATGGATGGGATCGATATAAATTATGGATGAAACAAATGCAATTTATTCGTTGATTTACTCACAGAAATATGAGATGATAACAGCATTATGAGTGAATATTATAAATTTTTCCAAAACAAAAAATGTGAATATTTTCCTTGCCATAAAGGAATTCCGGAGGAGGACTTTAATTGTCTGTTTTGTTATTGTCCTCTCTATACACTTGGGAAATCCTGTGGTGGGAACTGCGAATTTTTAGAAAACGGAGTCAAATCCTGCATGAAATGTGGTTTTCCGCATCAGCGCAGCAATTATGATAAGATTATAAGCCGCTTTCAGGATATCATTGCCGTTATGGCAGCTTCAGATAAGGGAGATGATGCCTCATGAAATGTAAACTAACCCCACAATTGTCCTCCGATGACTGGAAGGATTTTTGCAGCCGTTTTCATTTTTCTCCGACTGATCTTCCATATATAAAAGCGATTTATACCGCACTTCTCCCACTGGTGGAATCCTGTGCGTATTACTCGCTCGATCAGGATCTGGATGGGATTTTCCTCCCTCATTATGCCTATGGATTTGTGACACTTGGAAATGGTATCGATGAGCTGTCAGAATTATATCTGGATCATGAGCAGATCCAGGAAGCCTATATCGTGGACTGTGTCAGTCTTTTGCTTTTGTCAAAAGCATATGAAGAATTTGCACATGTGATAGAAGATCAAAGTGGTTTATCCCTTGCAGAATTATCTTTTTTCGGAGATACCTATTCCCTTGATCTTCTTCCACAAATCTATGAACGCCTTGCGCCGGATGCGATCGGTCTTACCAAAGGTCAGATGCTTCTGCCCCTCAAAACAGCTGCGCTTATCCTGCATCTGGATACAAATACACACGCAGACCTCAGACAATTATGTAATACCTGCTCAACCTGTAAGAATCTTTCCTGTCCTTCCAGAAAATCTCCTCTGCAGGATCTGCCGCATACTTATGGTGCCATGCAGATATTCCATATAACATAGCGTTTTAGCAAAAGATCCATAATAACTGTGTAACTTTTTAATGATATGAGTTATTTATAGCCTGCTTGAACTGTTCTATATCCTGAGCAACAGGATGGGTAACAGCTAAAGAAAGGAGCTGCATTCTCCTTCTATTATCTACCGTCTGTCAGTTCATCGATCAGTGTGATCACTTCCTCTATCATGTTGTCACAATGTGGTTTTTTCTCACCACCCTTTGCTGCATTTGCACGCAAAAGATCTGCACAATCTGTCATACCGTCATGTTTTTTTGCAATACATTTCCGAAATTCATTCAATACAGCCGGCGACTCAATTCCCTTGGCACCTAATACCATGTATCCTGCTGCGATTGCTCCACAGGTTGCACCACATCTCATTCCACCGCCAAAGTTACTGCCAATTGCTGCTGCCAGATCTTCATCCAACCCGATTTCCTTTGCATATACACGCATCACCGTCTGTGCACAGTTGCTGCTAACCGGCACTTCACTTCTTAATTCCTTTGCTCTTTCAGTGTGTTTACTCATTTTAAATACCTCTCTTTCGTTTTAAAATAATGTCAGTTGCTCATTCTTTCTTATTCTTTTTCATTTCCAGTAATTTTTTATTCATGCTCTGTGCATCTGCACGGTCACTCAGATAACAGATGATATTCACAACCGCATAGACTGCAATAATGAGAACCTCCATAAAAAGTACCATGCTAAAATTCTGGAAACTGAACCACTCAAATAATTTTCCAAGCCCTAAAACTGCAATGTTCACAAAAATGAAATATAATAGCTGTCGGGCAAACATTCCTTTTTTTGACAGTTCCTTCGATGCATCTGAGTCAAACATAAGAACCGGAACTGAACACACTGCAGAAACTGCCAATATCTGCCAGAGTATCTTTACACTGATCTGTGCATCAAATCCCTCGAAAACAGAAATAAAAACTGCTGCCGCTATCAATACACCAAACGTGACTTTGCCAAAAATATCCATCAACATTTTTAATTTCTCTGCCATCTCTTCTTACCTCTTTTATAATCCAAGCCGTTCTTTTAAAACAGGCACATACTGTCTTGAAATAATCGTCTTTTCGCCATTGTCTAATACTGCCTCAAAACGTCCGCCAAAAGCTGGCGATAAGCTTTTTACTTTGCTAAGATTTAAAATCGCAGACTTTGACGCCCGCATAAACGATTCGACCGGAAGCATGTCCTCAAGTGTATACAATTTCTCCCGCACTTCGTAAACCTCTTTTTTGCAACAGGCAAACACTTTGTTGTCGACCGTCTCAAAATAGTAGATTTCATCCGGCTCCAGCAGATGAATACCATCCTCGTTATGTCCTGCGATCTTGGTGTTTCCCTGTTTTAACTTCTGAAGCAGATTCTGTATATCCTCACTTAAATTCTGGCATTTTATGATGATCTCATCCTCTTCACCGGGGATTGTATCCAGTATGGTGATTTTCATCGGAATTCTCCTTTTGATGCAATTACTTATAGATAATTGCGAAACTCCTCATAATTCAATTTAGGTTTCTATGAGTTTCGCAATTGTTTACAATTACTAAATACAGAATACCAAGAATTACGATACTTGTCATCATAATAAATATCATCTGATCAATACTTACGACATGTCCCCCGAAAACCGGATTACAATCTAAGGAATCCCCGATTGCCGTCACAACCTCATCCGGAAAACCATTCGCCGACATCTCCTCAAAGATTCCACGCAGCATATGATTTTTCAGTAAAGAAGTGCCGTAAGTGCCCGGCAGAATTGACAATACTTTCTGCAGTCCGGTGTCGAAATTGGAGATTGGCATATACGCACCGCATATAAATCCATAACCGGCACTCACGATCGTTCCGACTGCCGACATCTGCCCCTGTGTTTTCAGCGGATAACAGATGATACTTGAGAGTGCACAGCCAAATAATACCAGAAGGATCTCATCCAAAATCACCCAAAGCACATCCGTCACGCTCATATACCAGCCCATTTTGCACATATAGATAAGGCAGACGACCAGTGCCAGTCCGTTGACCATCAGGGAATTGAGTAATGTTGAAAGAAAGTATCCCAGAAAAATCACAGATTTTTTCACCGGGGACACATTAAAATCTTTTCTCGCACCGTTCGCAAGATCCTGCACCATCGTCAGGTTCACGCAGAATGTCACTGTGATACAGCTCACAGACAAAAGTGCCGCCGCAAGCTGTGCCGCCACCGTTCCGTTGATCAGTTTGTCAGAAATCTGTACGGTATCCGGCAATGCAGACAAAAAGGAATCTTTATATACATTTGCAAGAAATGTTGCATATAAAACTATCAGAATTACCGGTGTGATCAGGGAAGAAAGAAACATCCCCCTGTCCCGGAAGAAAAGTTTTCTGTTTCTGCTTATCAGAGCTGTCATCGTTCTCATTCGCGCCCACCTCCTAAGGTTTTGCCTGTCACTGCAAGAAAAACATCATCCATACCGCCTTTTACAACCTCATAATCCTGAAACAATTCCTGATGCTCCACGATCAGTTTCGTTGCCTCTGACGTATTATCTACTTTTATCCGGTAACCATCACGTACTTTCTTATAATCATAATGTAAAGACTTAATTTGTGCTTCGGTTACACCATAAACAGAAATCGTGTCCTGCACATACCTGTTTTTTAACTCGTATGGTGTTCCTTCCGCCACAATACTGCCTTTGTCGAGAATCACCACATATGAGGCATTTGCAGCCTCTTCCATGTAATGGGTAGTCAGAAAAACGGTCATCTGCTCCTCTATGCGGAGTTTTTCGATCACATTCCAGATCACCTGTCTCGTCTGCGGATCCAGCCCGGTAGTTGGCTCATCTAAAATAAGGATCTCTGGTCTGTGGAGCAATGCCCTCGCAATGTCGATCCTTCTCCTCTGTCCGCCCGATAATTTTCCGACTGGGCGGTTTAAATAGTCGCCAAAGTCCAATATGTCCAGCAATTCCTGTAATCTTTTTTCAAACGCCTGACCTGTAATGCCATAGAGAGCGGCCCTGCTCTTTAAGTTTTCTTTTACAGTGAGCGGCTTATCAAGCACACTGTCCTGAAAAACTACGCCAATCAGCCGCTTTGTCTGCTCTCCCGCTCTTTGGTTATCGATTCCTTTGATCTGTACCGTTCCGCTGTCCTTCGATAACTGTCCGCAGAGAATGGAAATCGTTGTGCTTTTTCCTGCACCGTTCACACCTAAAAATGCAAACAGCTCGCCTTTTTTCACACAGAAACTTAAGTCATTGACTGCTTTTACATCACCGAAGGTTTTGTTTAAATGTTCAATACGGATGATGTCTGTGGATTCATGTTCGTTCTGCATATTACACACCTCTTTTTTGTTATATCGTTCAACCGAATTTGCTGGTCAAAAGTAACTTTACTGCTTTTTCTCTCTGACTATGGTATAACATAATCTGTTTTGGAAATCTACAGGGGATGCGGTAAGATGCGTTTTAGGGGTGGTAAGCTGTCGAAATACAGGTGCACATAATAATAATCAACTAAAGTTATTTATTTAATTCATAGATCAACTGCAATTTTCATGCCAACTCTCTTGTAAATGATTATTTAGTGCATCAATCCTCTATTTTACAGCCTTATCTACACCCCAATTTAATAAGTGTGCTGCAACTTTTATTGAAGTTGAACCGCTTCCGGCTGTTCCCTGCTTTATTTCTATGTTGATTTCATCTAATACCTTGTCAAGCTCCAAATAGGATGGCTTTTTTGTCTGTGTCTGCTGCTCACCTGTCTCCGTAATGCTCATAGAGCCTGTTGCTTCTGTTCCACACGCACACAATGCGAGCGACATTGCTGCTGCAATTAGTACCATATTTAATTTCCATTTATATTTTCTGCTAATATGTACCAGATTTGTCACATCAATTTTCTTGAAAAAAGTTACCATTGGATTTGGTGCATTCATCCATAATTCAAATGCCTCTGCTCTTGTTGTATCCTGCGGATTTATTTCCTGTTACTCCATTCTTCACAAAACCGGCTCTACTTAAAACATTTTGTGATGCAACATTTTCCGGATCTGTCTCTGCTTCTACAGCACAGACTCCTTCCATCGATAAAGCCCATTCTGTGATTACCTTTACAGTTTCTACCATATACCCCTGATACCTAAATTCTTCCCTTAATCCATATCCGATTTCCACTACGCCATCTTTTCCAAGCCCTTTGAAACAAAAATCACCTACAATTGTTTCTGGAGCATTCTTTAATTCCATATTCCAGACCGCATACCATATTCTGTTGTCAGGTTCCATAAGGCATCCCTCCAGCATTTCGGTATACGCCTGCTTCATTTCTGCGTCCGCTTCCTTTTCAATCAGACTGTGCATCTCATCGTTACTGATTGGATATAAATAAAGCCTTTCCGTTTCCACTCTCATGTTAGTTCGCCTCCTCCGGTGTCCTGTCGGATTTATCCGCCAATGCTTTTCCGGCGGTCTTTACCATGACATTCATCATCATTTTGTAAACACCATGAAGTTTTCTGATATCAAAGGTTCCCTGCAGTGTAAAAAGAGGAATCCTCTGTGGAATTTTATTTTTTGCTCTTACCTCTGTAAGCTGTGTTCCAGTCTGTCCCATTCCAACACCGCATACTGCCTTGATATTGTACTTTCTGGCAGCTTCCGGATATCCTTTGATTTTTCCTGCCATAATCCATCCCATATAAATGATTTCTGCTCCTGGCTTCACCTTTTTCTCTGCTTCTTTCATGCTATACCAACCTACATTCACCGATATAATGATCAATATTTTCCACATATAACTTCTTCTATCCTCATTTTTAGTAAGAAAAGACGCAGGGCAACTATTTAGTATGCTCTGCGTCTTAGCGTCTGGCGTCTGTTTGATATTCCACTATTCTATTTCTGACATCAATAATATAATTCTTTTTACATTTAGGACAAAATAAAGGAAAAGGCTTCAGTTCTGTATCTTCCAATATCTGTGTCCTGGTTTTTGCTCCACAATCAGGACACAAAATCCATTTATCTGAAATCACTGCTTTCACCAATTGTTTCTCCTTCTTCAAACATTCAATTAATACTTCTACGTTATATATGATTTTCCTATAACTGTCTATGCTCTACACACTATGTTGCACATATGAGCATGTAAGTTGCAATTTATCTCATCTTTTTATCCATATCTACTGTATCAGCATAGTTAAAATCCATTCGAAACAACTGCACACCTAGCACCGCATTATATCCTACCGTCGCAAAAACACTAAATCTTTCCACAACTCCAAAATATTCTTTCGGTACGATATTCATTCCAAGTGCACCAACCAACATCATTCCCAGAGCAATTCCTGCAAACACACCGAAACTGCGATATTCTTTCCTCTTCGCTCCGGCTATGATAAGCATCACAAGCGAAACGATGGATAGCAGTACAACTAAAATCGTTGAAAGAATATGCATTTTATCCTGAAATGTTCCTGCATAGCCACTGTCACTTAATGGAAACATGGAAAATCCCACTGCCGATATCCACTCCATTGCATAAAATAGCTGTTTTGTTGCAATGATCATTCTCTCTGTTTCTTCCGCAACGATTCTGGCTGCCATCGGCTGAATGCTACGCTCTGAATATAGCACCTTATAAAATGTAAGCAACTTTTCCTGATGATTCATATTGACATAACCTTGCACCACTCCCTGCAATACTTCATATGCAGTTTTCCCTTGAAAAAGCTGGCTGAAATCCACAGGCTTTATATTGGCATTTTTCTTGGACTGTTCTCTGAGAAACTGATACATTGCTTCCACAATTTCATCCTTGGATGAAAAATGCTTATAAAGCGATGGCTTTTTGATACCAATCTTATCAGCAATCATACTCATGGAAACTCCCGCAAGTCCTTTTCAATAGAGCGAATGTAAAATTTCTTTTACATAGCTTAATTGCGTTCTATTTAGCGTGTTTCCTGACTACTCAGGAAAAATATTTCTACCCTCGCCCCACCTGTATTTTCAGAATTTG
>OGKA01000113.1_pt1 | contig 95093 bp, 93 predicted proteins | sample 1572211 | NCBI WGS metagenome assembly OGKA01 (sample SAMEA2582125, study PRJEB24529) | metagenome | biome: Human gut stool | place: China | collected 2011 | reverse complement strand
AGCATCTGCCTTACAAGCAGAGGGTCACAGGTTCGAGCCCTGTAACTTCCACTTTTTTTATGCAAAAAATTATCCCTCCTGCGAAGTGCGGTGAGGGTCTTTTTATTGCGAACAGCGAGGAAAAATACAGAAAGAGGAACGGGGGGAATTCTATGCAGTCAAATTGCGAAACCTGTATGTATTTTGGATATGATGAGGAATTTGAGGAATATTTCTGCGAAGTGAATCTGGATGAGGATGAGATGGAAAAATTTCTCACGGACAGCTTTCAAGGCGGCTGTCCCTATTACCGTTTAGAGGATGAATACCGGACGGTGCGTAAGCAGATGTAAAAAAAGGGTCGAAACAATCAAAATTGTTTCGACCCTTTTTTCGGTATAACGTGAAAAGCAGGGAAATGCAGCTGTGAATCAGTAGATGGATTGATAATTCTGTAAAATCCGGATATACTAACAACAATTTACGAAGCTTACGAAACGGAGGGATGACTTTGATTTATACGGTAACGGTGAATCCTTCGGTGGATTATGTGGTGCAGCTGGGCGAATTTCACCCGGGGATGGTAAACCGTGCGCTGAACGAGGCGGTTTTTTCGGGCGGTAAGGGCATCAATGTCGCTATGATTTTGCAGAATCTAGGTGTAAGTAATCGTGCGCTGGGATTTCTGGCAGGCTTTACGGGTGATTTCATTGAGAAGGATTTGCAGCGGCGCGGTTGTCGGACGGATTTTGTTCGTTTGGAAAAGGGCTTCAGTCGCATCAATGTGAAGCTGAAGGGGCAGGAAGGCAGTGAAATCAACGGCAGTGGTCCTGCGGTGGATCAGGCGGCGGTGCAGGCACTTTTTGAGAGGATAAGCACTCTGCAGAAAGGAGATATTCTGATTATTTCGGGCAGTGTACCGCTCTCGCTGCCACAGGATTTTTATGAAAGAATCATGGATTTATTGAAGGGGCGTGGGATTGATACGGTTGTGGATGCGACGGGGGAGGCGCTGCTGAAAACTCTGCGGTATGAGCCGTTTTTGATTAAACCGAACCATCAGGAGCTGGAGGAACTGGCGGAAAGACGCTTATTCACGCGCGAGGAAATCATTGCGCAGGGGAAACGCCTGCAGGAGATGGGGGCGAAAAATGTGCTGATTTCTCTGGCGGCGGAGGGGGCAATCCTTCTGACGGCGGAGGGGGAGATTTTATTCGGCGAAGCCCCGAGAGGAAAGCTGGTCAATGCTGTTGGAGCGGGGGACTCCATGGTGGGCGGCTTTGTGGCAGGATGGGTGAAAACGGGCAACTACCGTGAGGCGCTGCAATGGGGCGTTGCAGCAGGCAGTGCGAGTGCATTCTGTGAAACCTTGGCAACGGGGGAAGAAATTCGGAGATTATATGACGAAACCATCAATATCATTCGTGAGGAATGTTAAGAAAGGATGTATTTTCGATGAGAATTTCGGAGTTGTTGCAAAAAGAAAGCATTGCCCTTGGCAGAAAGCCGCAGGATAAGGCGGATGCCATCGGGCAGATGGTGGAGCTGCTGGCGAAAAGCGGCAGCTTAGAGGATAAAAAGAAATTCAAGCAGGCAATTTTAGAGAGAGAACGCCTTTCTACCACAGGCATCGGCGAGGGCATTGCCATTCCGCATGGCAAAAGCAGTGCGGTGAAACGGGCGGCGTTGGCGGCAATGGTTGTGCCACAGGGCGTGGATTTCGCGAGTGCGGACGGTGCGCCGGTGCATTTATTATTCATGATTGCGGTGCCGGCAGAGGGGGCGGAGTTGCATCTGGAGGTACTGGAACGGCTTGCCGCCATGCTGATGGATGAGGATTTTCGCAAAAGGCTGACTGCGGCAAAGGATGCGGCAGAATTTCTGCGCATTTTAAGCGCAGAGGAGGAAAAACGCTTTGCGGAGACTGCGGAAAAGCAGGAATATGATTATGACGTTCTGGCGGTGACTGCCTGCCCGACGGGGATTGCGCATACCTTTATGGCGGCGGAGAGTCTGGAAAACAAGGCGCGCGAGATGGGCATTACCATCAAGGTGGAAACCAACGGGAGCGGCGGTGCGAAAAATGTGCTGACGGCGGAGGAAATCCGAGCGGCGAAGGGAATTATTGTTGCGGCGGATAAAAACGTAGAGATGCAGCGATTTTACGGAAAAAGGCTCTTGCAGGTGCCTGTTGCGGACGGGATTCGCAAGCCGGAGGTGCTGCTTGGAAAGATTTTGCAGGGCGAAGCACCTGTTTACGGCGAGGGCAAGGATGTGGAAATGGCGGACGGCAGAGAGGAAATCCGCAGCAGAGGGAAGAAGGTCTATCGCGATCTGATGAACGGCGTTTCGCACATGCTTCCGTTTGTCATTGGCGGCGGTATTCTGATTGCGGTTGCGTTCCTTCTGGACGATTACAGCCTGAATCCTGCCAATTTCGGCTCTAACCTGCCGCAGGCTGCATTTTTCAAGGCAATCGGGGATGCGGCGTTTGGCTTTATGCTTCCGATTCTGGCAGGCTATATCGCGATGGGGATTGCAGACCGACCTGCGCTTGCACCCGGCTTTGTGGGCGGCTTTCTGGCGAAGGAGGGCGGCAGTGGCTTTCTGGGGGCGCTCCTGGCAGGCTTTGCGGCAGGGTATCTGATTCTGCTGCTGAAGAAGCTCTTTGATAAGCTACCGCGTTCTCTGGAGGGAATCAAGTCCATTCTGCTCTATCCCGTTTTCGGGATTCTCCTGATGGGGGTATTGATTCAGCTGATTATCAATCCGCCTGTGGCATGGCTGAATGAAGCGCTTTACGGGCTTCTGGCGCGGCTTGGCACCGGCAGCCGTGTACTGCTTGGGATTCTTCTGGGCGGCATGATGAGCGTGGATATGGGCGGCCCGATTAATAAGGCGGCGTATGTATTCGGTACGGCATCCCTCGCGAGCGATGAATTTCAGATTATGGCGGCGGTCATGGCAGGCGGTATGGTGCCGCCGTTGGCGTTGGCACTGGCAGTATTCGCCTTTCGGGATAAATTCAGCGAAAAGGAACGGCAGTCCGGCGTGGCAAACCTGATTATGGGGGCGTGCTTTATTACGGAGGGGGCGATTCCCTTTGCGGCAGCTGACCCTCTGCGCGTTCTGCCTGCCTGCATTATCGGCTCTGCGGTGGCAGGGGGATTGAGCATGTTTTTTGGCTGCGGACTGCGCGCACCGCATGGCGGCATTTTCGTTCTGCCCGTCATCAGTCATCCCTTCGGCTTTCTGGCAGCGGTTATTCTGGGGGCGTTGGTCGGGATGCTCCTGCTTGGCGTTTTGAGAAAAAGAATTGAGCCGCGCGAGTCATAACCGTAATTTTCCATCGGAAAGTCCCTTGCGTCTTTCGGCTGAATCTTTTATACTAATATAGAGAATTTTGGCGAATTTGTTTCAATCTGGGGAAAGCCCCAATCGTTTCCCTGCCCTTGGGCAGGGGTTACATAAAACAGCTTCGCCGCCGAAGGTTGTGAAGGAATGAACGTGCATTTACAAGAATGGGGAAAAGCCATCCTGCAGGCGGCTGTGATTATTGTGATTCTGTTTTTCTTCTGCTGGCCTATGCGGATTTCGGGCAGCTCCATGGAATCGACCATGAAGGATGGGGAAATCGTGCTGATGAGCCGCTTTGCGACGATGCAGAAAAAATATGAAACGGGCGATATTGTGATGTTCCATTATTATGATGCGGACGGGGGGAAAACGGTGGTAAAACGCATCATTGCCACAGAGGGCGACCACATCCGGATTCTGGCGGATGGCGGTGTGGAGGTGAACGGAGCAAGAGTGCAGGAGGAATATGTCCACGACAGAACGGACGGTCTGGTGGATATGACTGTACCGAAGGGAACGGTATTTGTGATGGGGGATAACCGTGGGGAAAGCTTTGACAGCCGCAACATGGGCGCAATTCCCTGTGAGGATTTGAAGGGGAAGGTGTTTTTCCGCCTGTTCCCTTTGGGAAGGATTCGGTAAACATAACATAAAAAGCATTGTCGGAGAAATGCTCCGGCAATGCTTTTTTGCGCAGAAAAATTTTTAGCGATAGGGGAGATATTCCAGAAACCGTCTGACGGCAAGCGGAGCAGTTTTTCTATCGCGCAGGGCAAGCACGATATCCCGATGGAAGGAGGGAGCGGTTTCCTTTGCCGCCACCTGATAGGGAATCCGCTTCAAAATCAGACGGGGCAAAAGGCTGACCCCAAGACCGCTTTCCACAATGGAGAGAATGGCGTAATCATCCCAAGTAGTAAAACGGACATTGGGCGAAAGACCTTCTCTGCGGAAAAAATCGGCAATTTCGTCATTTTTGTCCTTCTCCAGCATCAGAAACGGCTCTTTGCAGAGGGCATCAAGAAAGATGCACTCCGCCTGCGCTAAGGGGTGTGTTGCAGGGAGGATAGCAAGAAAATCATCCCGTTCCAGAAAAATCGTATCCAAATCGGGATGGACGGGCAGGCAGAGAAAGCCGCAGTCTACTCGCCCTTCCCGAATCCATGCTTCAATTTCGCGATAATCCCCCAGAAGAAATTCATATTCGATATTGGGATAGTCCTTCTGAAATTCCCTGATGATACTGGGGAGCCAATGCGTTGCAACACTGGAAAAGGTTCCGATGCGAATCAGCCCTGCGGTAAGTTCCTTTACATCCCCTGCCTGCTGCAAAAGGGATTGATAGGCATTGCAGAGCGTTTTCATCTGCGGCAGAAGCTTCGTACCCTCTGCCGTCAGGCGCACACCGCCGCGTCCGCGCTCCAGCAGGGAAAGAGAAAGCTCCTTTTCCACCTCCTGAATCATGCGGCTGATGCCCGACTGCGAATAGCACAGTGCTTCGGCTGCCTTGGTGATACTGCCAAGCTCTATGGTTTTTAGAAATGCCTCGTATTTTTGAATATCCAAGAAAGCTTCCCTCTCTCCTTTCTATGCGAATTTGTCATGTAAATTATGAAAAACATGCGCTTTTTCGTTGCTTTTTCTTATAGTATACTGAAACAAAAGAGAATTGCAAGGGGGAATCGGTTGTGCCACAGGAAAGAAAATCTTATTGGAACTACATCGCAGGATTGTTGTTATTCGGTTCAAATGGTATTGTGGCAAGCGGCATTGCGCTGGACAGCTATAAAATTGTATATCTGCGCTGTATCATTGGCATTACAGTGTTGCTCCTGCTGTTTTTGCTGACAAGGCAGAAGCGAAACGTCAAGGGATACGAGAGAGATTTATGCTTTCTGGCAATTTCGGGGGCGGCAATGGGCGGCAACTGGCTGTTTTTATATGAAGCGTATCAGCAGATTGGCGTGGGAACGGCATCGCTTTTGTGCTACTGCGGCCCTGTCATTGTGATGGTTTTGGCACCGATACTGTTCCATGAGAAATTGACACTGCATAAATGTCTTGGCTTTTTGGTGGTGCTTGTCGGGGTATTCCTTATTAACGGGCAGGCGGCGCAGGAGGGAAAAACCCTCTGGGGACTGTTTTGTGGCGGTATGTCGGCAGTGATGTATGCGGTGCTTGTGATTGCGAATAAGAAGGTGACGCATATCGTCGGAATGGAAAATGTGCTGTATCAGCTGCTGTTCAGCACGGTGACGGTGGCGATTTTTCTGCTTTTCCGAGAGGGGCTGTTCTTCTCGATTCCGGCAGACGCTTGGCGATTCGTACTTCTGCTTGGCGTTGTGAATACAGGTCTTGGGTGCTATCTTTATTTTTCATCTATCGGGCGGCTGTCTGTGCAGAGCGTTGCGGTTTTGGGCTATCTGGAGCCGTTTTCGGCTGTGGTGCTTTCGGCAGTGCTGCTGCGGGAGGGTATGAGTCTCCTGCGGCTTCTGGGCGTGGGATGCATCTTAGGTGGCGCGATGCTTGCGGAGATGAGTGGGAAAAAGACAAGGTCCTCCTTTTCAGAATAAAAGAAGCGGTGAAACACTCCCTCGTTTCACCGCTTCTCTCTGTATAAGCCCCATTTTCGACTTAAGCGACAAGTTCCTCCGCCATTTTTACAAGTTCATCTCCGCTCAGTTTGCCGTTAATCTGCAATAGCTGATACTGCGTGCCATCCTTTACGAAGGTAGCACTTTGCACCTCGCTGATTTCTACCTCTGCCGCGCCGTAGCTGAATACAAGGTCGCCGTTTGCCTCGGCAGCTTTATCTGCGTCAGTCAGTGTATAATCAGCGGGAACGAACTTATTCGTGTAGCTGTAGTAGTAAATATCGGTATCCCCGACAGTTTTTGCGACACTGCCCTGCAATTCCACCTGAGAATTGTATTTATCCTGCGAAAAAATAACGGTATCACCGTCCTTTTCATAGTCGAAGGATACAGATTTGAATTTTTCGATGGAATTGTTGTTTTCATCCTTCAAATTGTTGTTGATGATATTCCCGTCTTTGAAGGTATAGCCGTTTGCAAAGCTGTCAATCAGAATGGGGGTATAGCCGATGTCATTCTTCACCTGCTGTGCCGTCGGCAGGGTTTTATAATCCGCAATGGCAGAGGAGGAGCTGAACCAGTTGGAGACTATTCCGTTTGCGGCAAACGCCGTCACACTCAGTGCCAGAGTTGCGGCAAGGGCGATACATGCTGTTTTCTTTTTGGATTTCATAATGACAGTCTTCCTTTCTGTATATGCGGAATCGAGTGTTTGGTTGACGTTCCGTTTGATTGCCTGTATATCAACGGCAAACGGACTGCAAACATCCCTGTTCTTTGGATTGATATTTAATTCTTCAAACAAGTCATTTTTTTGCTTCATAACAGTCCCTCCGCATGTAATAAAATTTCTTTCAGTTTTCGTTTTCCTCTGGAAAGCTTGGTTTTTACGGTAGATGGGTTTACGCCGGTCGCCTTTGCGATTTCTCGGATTTTTTCACCGAATATATAATAACGCACAAAGATTTCATTATCCGGTTCCCCTAAGCTCATAACGGCATCCCAGACAACACGCTCCGCCGTGTTCTCCTCCGGAATTGGAGCTTTATCGGGAAGCTCAATTTCGTCAAGGCTGGTGTAGTCTCTCTGCTTATTTAATTTCTTTAATGCGAAGTTTCGGGCAACCGCGGCGAGGTAGGCACGCAGCGTGCCCTTTTCCAAATCAATGGTATCTGCGTTCCTCCAGAGCGTTACAAACACATCAGATAGGATTTCCTCGATATCCTCCTTCGGCAGTCGGTTCCCGAGCATATTATAAAGAACCGTGCTGAGATAGGGGGTATAGACCGCGATTGCTTCGTCGATTGCATTTCTTTTTCCATTTTTGAGCCGCATGAGCAGCTTTTCTTCCTCTGCCATTTCAAACCTACTTTCTTTTGTAAGTGTAAAAGGATTTGTAAAGCGCCTTACACTCTTATATATCCTAAAAAATTGAAAAAGGTTTCATTTTTGAAAAAATAGTTTTTTTATACCATAAAGTATAGCCTTGCAGAAATGCAAGAAAAAAGAGCCTGCTGTCTGTATTATATAGACAATAGGCTCTTTTCGGTCAATGTACCATTTTGATGATGAGTAGCTTTTGCCCGGGGTAAATGAGGTCGGGGTTTTCAATCTCATTGATGGAAAGAATATCCTCCACCGTTGTGCGGTAGCGCTTGGCAATCTTCCAAAGCGTATCCTGCGGCTGTACCATATAAATAATTGCGCCTGCCGTGGGGGAGGGGGCTGCTTCCTCCTCCGGCGTGATATCCTTCACGATTTCCGCCGTTTCGTCTCGCAGAACAACGGCTTCCATGGTGACGGCGGCACGCAGCTCACCCTCCTGCTCGGAAAGCATCTGAAAATCCAAATCATCCAGACGCAGCTGCACCGCGGCGGCATCGCCCTCCTCCACACCACGCAGCTCCATCATTTGCCCGAAGGGAATCCCGCGTTCCAGCATACAGAGCGGTGTTTCGTCATTCTCGCAGTGATACAGCAGGCTGACGGTCAGAACGCCGTCGGCTTCTACGGCATCTGTGGTGGTGCGTGCTTCGGAAAGGCGCACCTCGCCCCAAACCTCCTCTGCGCGGAGCAGAGGCTTTTCGCTTTCCGCTAAGTGAATCCGTTCCTTCAGAGAGAATTGGTTTTTCCCGCTGCCGACGGTGACGGGGTAGGTGATGGTTTCCTTTTCGAGTGTGACTGTACCTGTCGGGGCATAGGCATCCTGCAGGATTTCTCGTTTAACGGTTTCTCTGCCCTGCAAGGCGGCGCTGACAGCGACATCGACCGCAAGCTGTCTTGCCTCGCCGTCTTCATCTACGGTAGGGGTCAGCTTTGCATCCTCAATCTGTAAAGTGCCGGTCAATTCGGTTTTCGGCTCGATGCCTTCCCCTTCCAGATAGCCGCTAAAAGGGATTTTTTCGCAGAAGCTGCCGAGATTGCCCTCGGTATCGCAATACAGCATACAAATGCGCAGATTGCCACGCACCATCACCTTACCATCCATGGCGCGAATATCCTGCTCTATGAGGTCGATGGTTTGCCAGAGGACATCTGCAATTTCCGGCTTGGCGGAGGGAAGGGTGATTTCCTCCTTGATGGTGAAGCGGTCTTTCAGGGGAGCGGTGTTCTGCTCCATCCGCAGTATGCCTTGCAGAGATTCAATGCCCTCACCGCTGATGCCGCTCAGAATTTCTGTATGATTCTGACGCTCGCCTGTTGCGGTCACGCCAAGGACAGCCTTCACGCCGATTTTTCTATCATTGATAATTTGGCAGTCCAGATGCTCCGGGACAGCATCGAGGGAGGTTTCCATATCCTTTTCCAGACCGTCGATATGTAAAAAATCCTCAAGGGGCAGGCTTGCCTGCATGGCATACAGCGGACGCTCGCCGTTTTTTGCCCGATAGAGCACAGAGATTTCCAGATCGCCCGAAAAGGAAATGCGATCATCGGTGACGCGTTTTTCTCTGATTTTCACGTTTCCCTGACAGCGCAGGAGTTCCTGCAGATCCGGCTTACTGTCGGGGACGATCATATCTCCTTCCAGAAGAATTTGAGAGGAACCGCTTGCGGCAGTATCCTTCCAGTTCATATCCATTGTTTCCTTTGCCAATGTCAACGGCATAAAAACCCTCCTATTCTGAATCAAGTATCCTTCTTTTGCAAAAATGCCAAACAAATCCACACTTTGTCTCTATGCAAATATATGAAGGGGAGGGGATTTTATGAATGATATTTGAGGGGAAGGGATAAAATGTCCGCTATTCTTGGGAAATCTTTTTCAAAAAAGGCAAACGCTACGCATTTTAAATATTTTGAAAAAGAATTCCCTGCGAGTGGGTGAAAGGTTTAAAACGTCCGCAACCTTCGGGAAATCTTCTCTGAAATAGGAAAATGCGTTGCATTTAAAATATTTCATCGAAGAATTCCATGTAGGCGGACGATTATTTAATTTCCTGTTCCAATGTATTAAACTCTGGGGTATCGAAAAATTCTGCAAGGGTAATATCCAGACCATCGCAGAGCATTTTCAGTGTGAGGATTTTTGGGTTATTGCTATTTCCGTAGAGGATACTTTTCAGAGAAGAAGGGGAAACGGCAGAAATCGTTGCCAGTTTATTGATGGTAAGGTTACGTTCCTCGCAAAGCTGCAAGATGCGGTTTCTGATTGTGGTAATGGTATTCATGTGGGTATCCTCCTATTTGTTTTTTTCAGAATACCCAGAATTTATGGGTCTGTCAACGTCCGCAACCTTCGGGAAATCTTCTCTGAAATAGGAAAATGCGCTGCATTTAAAATATTTCATCGAAGAATTCCCTGTGGGCGGACAAAAAAAGACCTTTTATCTTATGGAGACAGAAGGGCATCAACGAGGCACAACACGGTTTGTTTTTTACGGTTATCCAATTTTTTAAAAGCGGAAAGCAGATGCAGTTCATCTGATTTTTGTTTTATGCCGACCAATTCATCAATGGTTACATCTAAAGCTTCTGCCAATTTAATCAGAGAATCAATAGAAGGTTCGTTTCTGCCAGATTCATAATTTACGATGGCAGTACAGCCATAGTGCAGAGTCTTTGCTAGTTTGCATTGTGATAAATTTTTCCGTTTTCGATATTTTTTCAAATTGAAAGAGAAATCCGACATAAAATCACCTCTGTTTTTATTATACTACTTTATCCTACTTTAGGCGAATAGTCAATACTAAGGGCGAGGATGTAGTATTGTTTGGTTAGAGGTGAGGAAAGATGAGACCGCTGAAACAGAAGGTCAGCGTTACGCTGGATGAAGACATTGTAAAAAGAGTGAAGGAATTATCGGAGGAGCAACAGCGTTCTTTTTCACAATATATCAATTTAGTTTTAACAGAGCATTTGAAGCATTTAGAGCAAACGGAAAAATAGAATATCGTATTTTTTACAAGCCCTTCAACTTGATTGAAGGGCTGATTTTTCGTCGTAAATTTTGCCGCCGCAGCAGGAATTTCCATGCAATTTCTTTGCGTCCTTATGATGGATATGCTATAATATACAATTAGCAAGCGTATGCCCATTTTTCGGGTTCGCGCCTGCGGCGGACAAGGTTTTTATGATTTTTACGCAGAGGTGTATGATGAAAGGCTATTTTATTTCCGTGGAGGGCGGCGATGGCAGCGGCAAATCCACACAGATGCAGAAAATAGAGGCATATCTGACAGAAATGGGGCAGGAAGTCCTTCTGACCAGAGAGCCGGGCGGTACGCCGATGGCAGAAAAAATCCGAGAGATGATTCTTGACCCTGCCAACAGGGACTTGTCGGGGCGTGCGGAAATGCTGCTGTATGCGGCGGCGCGCGCACAGCACGTTGAGGAAAGAATTCTTCCTGCGCTCAGGGCAGGAAAGACGGTGCTTTCTGACCGTTTCACCGATTCCAGCATTGCCTATCAGGGCTTCGGCAGAGGCCTTGGGGATATGGTGGCAGAGGTAAACCGCATTGCAACAGGCGGTCTGGAGCCGGATCTGACGATTTTTCTGAACATTACCCCTGCGGCGGGGATGGCGCGGAAAAACCGACAGGACGGGCATGTACTTGACCGTTTGGAGCAGGAAAAGGCGGCATTTCATGAAGCGGTGTATGCAGGCTATTTGCAGCTTGCGAAGGAAAACAGCACAAGAATTGCGGATATTGATGCGGACAGACCTGCCGAGGCCGTCTTTGCGGATATCCGAAAAGCGTTAGACAGAGTATTTGGCTTTGTGCCACAAAAATAAGGAGGGGTTTTTATGAAACTCATCATTGCGATTATTCAGGACGAGGATGCGAGCGAAGTAATCTCTCATCTGAACGAAGCAAAATTTCAGGTAACGAGACTTTCCACAAAGGGTGGCTTCCTGCGCGCAGGCAACACCACCATTATGACAGGTGTGGAGGATGAAAAGGTAGAAGGCGCGCTGAAAATCATCGAGGAAAACAGCAAGGCGCGTACCCAGTATGCGACACTGCCCTCCTCCTGCGGTGCCATGCACGGCTTGATTCTGGCCCCCATTGAGGTAAAGGTTGGCGGTGCAACGGTGTTTGTACTGGATGTGGAGCAGTTCCACAAATATTGATTCCGGAAAAATCCAAGGAAAGGAGCGGCGGATTTGTATACATTTGAGGAAATCCGAGGGAATACCCCTTTGGTGGAGCAGCTTAGGCGTTCTGCCGCGAGCGGAAGAAGCTCCCATGCCTATCTTTTCCTGGGCGGCGCAGGGGCAGGCAAGCGGCTGATTGCAAATACCTTTGCGAAGGCACTGCAATGTGAAGGCGAAAAACGCCCCTGTGACAGCTGCAAAAGCTGCCATGCCTTCAATCATGGCAACCACCCCGACGTGATTTATTTTCAGCCGTTGAAAAACGGGAAAACCTACACGATTGAGGATGTGCGCGAGCAGCTTCTGGAAACGGTGGATTTAAAGCCGTTTCAGTATGAAAAGAAAATTTATATCATCGAAAAGGCGGATACCTTGAATATCCAGAGCCAGAATGCGCTTCTGAAAACGCTGGAGGAGCCGCCTGCGCATGCGGTATTTCTGCTTCTGGCGGAGCGTGCCGAGGCATTTCTGCCGACGATTCTTTCCCGTGTGGTGGTGATGAAAATTCGTCCGCTTTCAGCGGAAACGATTGCGGATTACCTCATGCAGGCAGGTCATTTGGCAGAGGAAAGCCACATCCTTTCGGCGTATGCCCAAGGGCGAATCGGGCAGGCGTTGGAACTTGTCGAGGATGAAGGCTTTCGGGAAATGCGGCAGGATATTTTGGGCAAATTAGAAGCCCTGCCCTCCATGAGCGAGGGGGATGCCTATCTGCTTGCGAAGGATTTTGAGGTCTATAAAAATGACCTGCGTTTTTTGGATATTATGGAATTATGGTATCGCGACCTGCTGACGGCAAAAAGCCTGCGGGAGGAAGGATACCTCATACAAAGAGATAAAAAGGATGCCATCTTTCGGGCGGCGAAGGAGCCTGCGGCACTTCTGGCGAAGAAGGCAGCCGCAGTCAGAACCGCACGAATGCGTCTGGCACAGAATGCAAATTTTCGGCTGACGATGGAAGTCATGCTGATGGATTTAAAGGAGACTGGTAAATGATAGAAGTAGTTGGAATTCGGTTCAAGAAGGCAGGGAAGATGTATTATTTTGACCCTGCCGGCATCAAACTGGAAAAGGAAGACGGCGCTATCGTGGAAACGGCGAGAGGAATTGAATACGGCACAGTCATCAAGGGCAACAGCTTTGTGCCGGAGGAGGCCATTGTTCCGCCGCTGAAGCAGGTGATGCGCAGGGCAACAGAGGAGGATACAAAATCCGTAGAGCAAAACCATAAGAAGGAAACAGAGGCTTTTGGGATTTGTCTGGAAAAAATCTCCCGTTTGGGGTTGGATATGAAGCTGGTGGATGTGGAGATGACGTTTGACAGAAATAAGCTGATTTTCTATTTCACCTCTGACGGGCGTGTGGATTTCCGTGAGCTGGTAAAGGAACTGGCGGCGGTATTCCGCATGCGTATCGAGCTGCGCCAGATTGGCGTGAGGGATGAAGCAAAAATGCTCAACGGCATTGGCATTTGCGGCAGACCGCTTTGCTGTGCAACCTTTCTGGGCGATTTTCAGCCTGTATCCATTAAGATGGCGAAGGAGCAGAATCTTTCCCTCAATCCTACAAAAATCAGCGGTATCTGCGGCAGATTGATGTGTTGTCTGAAATATGAAGAGGATGTTTATGAGGAACTCAATAAAAAGCTGCCCCGTGTGGGGGATATTATTTCCACGCCCGACGGTACAGGTGAAATTCTCACCACAAATGTGCTGATGCAGCAGGTAAAGGCGGCAGTCAGAAAGGTGGAGAACGATCCCCCGACTATTGGGTTCTATCATGTGGATGAAATCAAGCTGATTCGCTCTAAGAAGAAGCGCAAGCAGAATTCGGAGGGCGAAAAGCATCATGAGGAATGATATTACCATCCATCCCCATGAGAGAGTGGATGATCTGCATCGGGACGGGCATCTGATTATTCAGGACCCAAAGCGCTTCTGCTTTGGCGTGGATGCAGTCATTCTCAGCGGCTTTGCAAGGATAAAAAAGGGCGAGAACGTACTGGATTTAGGCACAGGCACAGGCATTATCCCGATTCTTCTGGCGGCAAAAACAGAAGGAAAGCATTTCACCGGATTGGAAATCCAGACGGAGAGTGCGGAAATGGCAAACCGCAGTGTGCTTTTAAATGAGCTGGAGGAACGGGTTTCCATCCAAGAGGGGGATATTAAGGAAGCGGTGCAGCTGTTCGGGGCATCCTCGTTTGATGTGGTGACCTCCAATCCGCCCTATATGAACGAGGGCGGCGGTCTGGTGAACCCCTTTGCGGCAAAGGCGATCGCAAGGCATGAGATTTTATGCTCTCTGGAGGATGTGGTTGCGGCGGCGGCACGGCTGCTCCGACCCTTGGGGCGGTTTTATATGATTCACAGACCGCACCGCCTGACGGATATCATGGTGCTTCTGCGACAGTATAAGCTGGAGCCGAAGCGGATTCGTTTCGTGCAGCCCTACGCCGATAAGGAGCCAACCATGGTTTTGGTGGAGGCGGCAAGGGGCGGCAAGCCCATGGTGAAGGTGGATGCACCTCTGGTGATTTATCAGGCACCGCAGGAATATACCGAGGAAATTGTAGAGATTTATTACGGAAAGGGACAGGCGTAAGGCGTTTGTTTATGGCAGGCTATGGCAGGAACATTGTATCTTTGTGCCACGCCCATCGGCAATCTGGAGGATATTACCCTGCGGGTGCTCAAGCTGATGGAAAGCGTGGATGTGATTGCGGCGGAGGATACGCGCAATACCTTAAAATTACTGAATCATTTCGAGATTAAAACACCCATGACAAGCTACCATGAGCATAATAAGGTCACAAAGGGACCTGTTTTGGTGGAGCGGCTTCTGGCAGGGGAAAGCATTGCACTGGTGACGGATGCGGGCATGCCCGGCATTTCCGATCCGGGGGCGGATTTGGTTAAGCTTTGCTATGCGGCAGGTGTGCCTGTGACGGTTGCGCCCGGTGCATCGGCGGCTGTGGTGGCATTGGTGCTTTCCGGTATGGATACCAGACGCTTTGTGTTCGAGGGCTTTTTGCCGCCCGATAAAAAGGAGCGGAGAGCCATTCTGAAAACGCTGGAGAAAGAGCATCGCACCATGATTTTCTATGAGGCACCGCATCGCCTGACCGATACCCTAACGGAATTGGCGGAGCTGTTCGGCGAAAGCAGAGAAATGGCGGCTGTCCGAGAGCTGACGAAGAAATTTGAGGAGGTACGCAGGGCAACGATTGGCGAGCATCTGCGGTATTTTTCCGAAAATCCCCCGAAGGGCGAATTCGTTCTGGTCTGCGAGGGCTTTTCTTTAGAGGCGCAGCGGCAGGCGGAGCGGGAAGGCTGGGAAAGCATTTCCGTAGAAGAACATGTCGCAAAATACGTTGCCGAGGGCATGAGTGAGAAGGATGCCATGAAGCAGGCGGCGAAGGACAGGGGCGTTTCCAAAAGGGAGATTTATCAGGTTTTGAAGCAATAAAACGTGCTTTTTCGGGGCAAAACGAAAGGAGGCTTGGAGATGGAAAGATTATTGGAAGGCTTTGCTGCATTAAGCTGGCGGGAATATCTCTTTGCGGCAGGCGTAGCGTATATCATTACCTATTTTTATCGTTCCTTTCAGCGCAGAAAGGAAAAGGAGAAAAACAGCGAAAAAACATACGTCATTCAAACCTTGGATAAGCGCGCGATTGACCGCTGTAAGGAGTTGTTTCCGATTGATGTGCTTTCGTTCAAGGGAAAGGAATTCAAAAGAGGGATGCAGATTCGGATTACAACAATACAGCAGAATGTGATTGTTGGGGAATTTATCGGGCTGAACCGCGTCAATCTGGTCTGTATCAAAACAGGCAATAAGATTATCGCACATCAGCTGGAAAAAATCGCAGAGGTCACAAGGGCGGAATAAAGGAATAAAAAGAAAGGGCAGTTGCAGAGGATTCTGTGACTGCCCTTTTTGGTTAACAGTGCGAAGCACTGGTGCTTTTTTTGCCAATGGTTTGCCTTGCCCGACCGGCATTTGTACTGCCGCATTTCCATTCTACGAGTGCCTATTCTGCCTGTTTGTATACAACTTTAACGGGATTTTAACGGGCAAAAATATTGAATTTTTTGGGCAGAGTCATATAATAAAATAGTACAGACCGACTGGTCTGATTTTTTCGTGGAAGGAAGGCGGCGGCAGTTTTTGTTAAGCCGCAGGCATAAAAATCTGAAAAAAAGAAAGAGAACAGAGAGGAGGAATCCTGTTTGAAAACAGAAAATGAGATTTTGGAAATTGCCTTTTTGTTGTTTTTGGAAAAGGGTTTTTCCGAGGTCTCCACAAATGAGCTGATTCGTGCGGCAGGGCTGACGAAGGGTGGTTTTTACTATTCCTTCAAAAGCCGAGACGATCTGGATCAGCAGGTGGTGGAAAAATATATCAAACCCTTTTTCTCTCGCCCGACAGAGGAAATGCAGCAGGTATGGGAAAAAAGCAGAGCGGAAACGCCAACGGCGGAGCTGCTGTGGAAGGGGTTTTTCCTGCCCCAGCGCTTTGCAAATTATCAGAAAAAAATCGGCAAAAAGATTGCCTTTCGGAATTTCTATTTCCTGCTTTATGAAGGGATGAAGAAATTTCCTGAGGTGGAGGAATATTTTAAGGAATTCAACAAAAAGAAGAGCAGACTGCTCTATGGAATTCTGGAAAGAGGACAGAAAAGAGGAGAAATCCTCAAAAGCATAGATCTGGAAAACTATGTAACCATGATTTTAGCCATGCAGGATGGCATTTTAGCTCTCCGCGTGCTGGATGAAACGATTGATGAGGAAGAAAAATATACAAAAATTCAATATCAGATGTGGAAGGAAATTTCCACTGCAAAGATGCAGAATTATGAAGACGGAGGTGTGACAAGTGCAGTCTCATAAAAACGATACTACATATAAAATGGGAATCGATATCGGCTCTACGACCGTTAAAGTTGTACTTGCCGATGCGGAAAACAAAATTGCCTTCAGCAGATACAGAAGACATTTTTCGGAAATCAAAAAAACAGTAAAGGATATCCTGAAGGAAGCGAAGGAGGAAATCGGCAATGCCATTTTCTCTGCCATGATTACCGGCAGCGGTGGCGTTGCTCTGGCAAAGGCGATTGGTGTGGAATTCATTCAGGAGGTGGTTGCGACAGCAAATGCCGTAGAAGCAACCGCACCCCAGACGGATGTTGCCATTGAGCTTGGCGGCGAGGATGCCAAGATTATCTATTTTGAAGGCGGCAACATAGAGCAGAGAATGAACGGTGTTTGTGCCGGTGGTACAGGCTCCTTTATCGACCAGATGGCAAGTCTTTTGCAGACAGATGCAACAGGACTGAATGAGCTGGCAAAGGGATATAAGGTGATTTATCCCATTGCGTCCCGTTGCGGTGTATTCGCAAAGACGGATATTCAGCCCCTGATTAACGAGGGTGCCAAAAAAGAGGATCTGGCGGCTTCTATTTTTCAGGCGGTTGTCAATCAGACCATCGCAGGGCTGGCATGCGGCAAGCCTATCCGCGGACATGTTGCCTTCCTAGGCGGCCCGCTGCATTTCCTTTCCGAGCTGCGCCTGCGTTTCATTGAAACACTGAAGCTGACGGATGAAACAACGATTATTCCTGAAAATTCCCATCTGTTCGCCGCTTACGGCACAGCCGTTTCCAATAAGGGCGAAGCAGAGCTGGATTTTGATACATTGTTGCATAAGCTGGATAACGGCGTGGAGCTGACGGCAGAGGTTTCCCGTATGGAGCCGTTGTTTAAGGATGAAGCGGATTATGCCGCTTTCAAGGAACGTCATGACAGAGATAAGGTAAGACGCGTGCCCCTGTCGAATTATCATGGGGATGCCTTCCTTGGTGTGGATGCAGGCTCTACCACAACAAAGGTGGCTTTGGTTTCCAAGGATGGCGATCTGCTCTATTCCTTCTATGCAGGCAATGAGGGTAATCCGCTGAATGTTGTCATGAAAAGCCTGAATGAAATGTATGATATGATGCCTGAGGATGTTGTGATTCGCAATTCCTGCGTGACAGGCTATGGCGAAGGGCTGATCAAGGAAGCCCTGATGATTGACCTTGGCTATATTGAAACCGTTGCACATTATAAGGCGGCGCAGTTCTTCAAGCCCGATGTGGACTTTATTCTGGACATCGGCGGACAGGATATGAAATGTATCCGCATTAAGGATAATGTAATCGACAGCGTTCTGCTGAATGAGGCATGCTCCTCCGGCTGTGGCTCCTTCATCGAAACCTTCGCAAAATCTCTGAATTATACCGTTGTGGATTTCGCAAAGGCTGCGCTGTTTGCAAAAAATCCCATTGATCTTGGCTCCAGATGTACGGTATTTATGAATTCCCGCGTGAAGCAGGCACAGAAGGAGGGCGCAGAGGTTGCGGATATCTCCGCAGGTCTGGCGTATTCCGTTATCAAAAATGCACTGCTGAAGGTCATCAAGATTTCCGACCCGAAGGCAATGGGGAAATCCATGGTTGTACAGGGCGGTACCTTCTACAATGATGCGGTGCTGAAAAGCTTTGAAATGATCAGCGGCAGAGAGGCAGTCCGTCCCGATATCGCAGGCATCATGGGGGCCTTCGGCGCAGGGCTGATTGCCAGAGATAAATACACCGCAGGCTATCAGACCACACTCATCAGCCGCGATGAAATGAACGCATTGGAAGTACATTCCAATATGGCAAGATGTCAGGGCTGCACCAACCACTGCCTGCTGACGGTCAATCTGTTCAGCGGCGGCAGACGCTTCATCACAGGCAACCGCTGTGAAAGAGGTCTGGGCAAGGAAAAAATCGAAAACCCCGCGCCCAACCTGTATGATTATAAACGCCATAGACTGTTCGATTATGAACCCCTGACGGCAGAGCAGGCAACGAAGGGAACAGTCGGTATCCCTCGTGTGCTGAATATGTTTGAGGATTACCCCTTCTGGTATACCTTCTTTACCAAGCTGGGATACAGGGTTGTGCTTTCGCCCTTCTCCTCCAAGGCGGTATTTGAGATGGGCATGGAATCCATCCCCAGTGAATCCGTTTGCTACCCTGCAAAGCTGGTGCATGGGCATATCATGTGGCTGATTAACGCAGGCGTTGATTTTATCTTCTATCCCGGTGTGGTTTACGAAAGACGGGACAGCGCCGCAGCGGATAATAACTATAACTGCCCTATCGTGGCATCCTATAATGAAAATATCAAAAACAACGTAGAGGATTTGAAGGAAAAGAATATCAAATTCATGAATCCCTTCCTTGCGCTGGATAAAATTGAAACCGTCATCAAGCGTATGCAGGAGGAATTTGTACCCATGGGCTGTGATGCCAAGGAGATTAAGGCGGCAGTGGAAGCCGGTTGGAAGGAATGGGACAATTTCCGCAGAGATATGCGCAAAAAAGGCGAGGAAACGCTGAAATATATCCGTGAAAATAACATGACCGGGATTGTTCTGGCAGGCAGACCCTATCATGCAGACCCTGAAATTAACCACGGGATTCCCGAACTGATTGCAGGCTACCGCATTGCCGTTCTGACGGAGGACAGCGTGGCGCATCTGGGACATGTGGAACGTCCCACCGTTGTGCGTGACCAGTGGACGTATCATTCCAGATTGTATGAAGCGGCGGCATTTGTAAAGAAGCAGAAGGATATCGAATTTGTACAGCTGAACTCCTTCGGCTGCGGTCTGGATGCCGTAACAACCGATGAGGTGAAATCGATTCTGACAGCTGCCGGCAAGATTTATACCGCCTTGAAGATTGATGAGGTAAATAACCTTGGTGCGGCGCGTATTCGTATCCGCTCCCTGATTGCGGCAATCGAGGATAGAAAAGAAAAGCATGTGCAGATGAAGGAAGGGGATGCCTCCCTGCACCGTGTGCTTTTCACAAAGGAAATGAAGAAGGAGTATACCATCATTTGTCCGCAGATGTCTCCTATTCATTTTGAGCTTCTGGAGCCTGCATTCCGTAAGGCGGGGTATAAGATCGAAGTAATGGCGGCAATGGATAAGCATGCCATTGAAACAGGGCTGAAATATGTCAATAATGATGCCTGCTATCCTGCACTCATTTCTATCGGGCAGCTGCTGAATGCGTTGCTTTCCGGCAAATATGACCTAAACCGTACGGCACTTCTCATCACCCAGACGGGCGGCGGCTGTCGTGCAACAAACTATATTGCCTTTATCCGTAAGGCACTGGAAAATATGGGCATGCCCAATATTCCGGTTATCTCCATTAACCCTGCGGGACTGGAAAAGAACCCCGGCTTTAAATATGAGCCTGCCCTGCTGCATCGCGCATTGCAGGCGATTGTATACGGCGATTTGTTCATGCGTGTGCTGTACCGCACCAGACCCTATGAAAAGGTAAAGGGCTCTGCAAATGCTCTGCATGAAAAATGGGTAGAAAAGCTGAAAAAAGACCTGATTAAGGCGGACAGAAGAACGTACTCTGAAAATATCCGCAACATTATCCGGGAATTTGAGGAGCTGCCCTTACTGGATATCAAGAAGCCCAGAGTCGGCGTGGTTGGGGAAATTCTGGTAAAATTCCACCCTACTGCAAATAACGATCTGGTCAACCTTCTGGAACGCGAAGGCGCAGAAGCGGTTGTACCCGATTTGCTGACCTTTGCGCTGTATTGCTGTCATAATCAGGTGCAGAAGGAAAAATATCTGGGCGGCAGCAGAAAGGCGCGCATTGTCGGGAATCTGGTGGCGAAGATTATCGAATGGTATCAGAAGCCTATGATGGATGCACTGGAAAAGAGCAAACGCTTTGATAAGCCCGAAAACATCAGAAGCCTTGGCAAGGAGGCGGAAAAGATTGTTTCCCTCTGCAACCAGACGGGCGAGGGTTGGTTCCTGACAGCGGAAATGATTGAGCTGATTCACAGCGGTGTGCCGAATATCGTCTGCACACAGCCCTTCGGTTGTCTGCCGAACCATGTTGTTGGCAAGGGTGTCATCAAGGAGCTGCGCAAGCAGTACCCCATGTCCAACGTGGTTGCGATTGACTATGACCCCGGTGCAAGTGAGGTCAACCAGCTGAACCGTATCAAGCTGATGCTGGCAAGCGCAAATAAAAATCTGGAAAAGGCAAATGAACATAATACAAAGAAGCTGAAAAAGCCCCATTCTGCGGAACAGGTTGCTTTTAAAATCGAAGATTAAACGCTAAAATAAAAAAGGACATCGGATTTTTCCGATGTCCTTTTTGTTTGTCAGTTTAGATAAGATTTGTCAGCTTTGCCTGTACTGCCGCAATCTGTTCATCTGTCGGCTCTGTGGGTGTCCATGTCACATTGATGCCGTCGCCCTCGCGTCTGGGAATCAGGTGGATATGGAAATGGAACACTGTCTGTCCGGCAATGGGGCCGTTATTCTGCAGGATATTCATATCGGTGAAGCCAAGCACTTCCTTCATGGCTCTTGCCAGCTTTGCCGCCAATGCGTATGCTCTGCCTGCCTGTGCAGGGTCGATTTCAAAGACATTTGGCACATGGTTTTTGGGCAGAATCAGTGCATGCCCCTCGCCGGAAGGGAATCTGTCCAGAATTACCTTAAATTCATCATTTTCGTATATGGTTGCAGAAGGAATTTCTCCTGCAATGATTTTGCAAAAAATACAGTCGCTCATAGGTATCTTCCTTTCTTTGGTGTAATTTTCCTCTATCATAACACGAAAAAATGAGAATTTACAGGGGTTTAACCAAAGTATTTTGCATACAGATGGGAAAGGGCGACGGTATGATTCTGCTTATCTGTCAGGATTTCAAAAAAGGCGTTCCGGAGGTCTGCTTCCGTCATGGCAAAGAGCAGAGCGCGATAGAATGAAATATCATCCATTTCAGCAAGCAGCAGCTCCTCCAGAAGGGCGCAGGTATCGGGGACTTCTGCGGCTTCTTCTGTTTCTGCGGTTTCGCAGGCTTTGTTTTCCTGCGGCGTTGTGCCGAAAATGAGAAAGATGACCTCCTGCAAAAGCCGCAGATGCTTCTTTCCGTCCAGATACATGGTGCGGAGAATCTGTTCCGCCTCTGAAAGCTCTGCACGGTCAAGAAGGGTCTCGAATTTTCGAGTGGTTTCCGCTGCTTCTGTACGGGCGAGGGAAAGCAGTTCTTCCAGACGCTTATCCTGCGCAAGCAGAGAGGGCTTTTCCGCCTGCGTTTCCTTTGCACGGGAATGATATAGCTGTGTATTTCGGTTGTATGGATACATATTTGTCTCCTTTTGCTTTTTCTATCATACTATGCAAAAGGGCTGTCCTTCTTGCCTTTTGGCAGGGAAATAAGGATGGTATGCGGCAGGGTTTTGTGATAGAATGAGGAAAAGGAATCGAGAAACTCTGAAAAGGTGGGTATAAAAAATGAGCAAGAAAATCGTATTGACGGGCGGCGGCACAGCGGGGCATGTGACCCCGAATTTGGCATTGCTGCCATATCTGAAGCAGGAAGGCTATGAGGTCATTTATATCGGCTCTCAGAATGGCATTGAGCGCACGCTGATTGAGGCGGAGGGCATCCCCTATTATGGTATTTCCACAGGGAAGCTGCGCCGTTATCTTTCCAAGGAGAACCTCAAGGATGTATTCAAGGTGCTGAAGGGCATCAGCGAAGCGAAGCGTCTGTTAAAGAAATTAAAGCCGGATTTGGTATTTTCCAAGGGCGGCTTTGTGGCGGTTCCCGTTGTGCTGGGCGCAAAGAAGAATCACATTCCCGTTATTATCCATGAATCGGACATCACCCCCGGTCTGGCGAATAAGATTGCTATGCCCTCCGCAAGGGTGATTTGTGCCACCTTCCCTGAAACCCTGCAGTATGTGCCGAAGGGTAAGGGTGTGCATACGGGGACACCCATCCGTAAGGAATTATTCGAGGGGGAGAGAGAAAAAGGTCTGTCCGCCTGTGGCTTCAGCGGTGAAAAGCCTGTTCTGCTGATGATGGGCGGCTCTCTGGGGGCGGTCAAGCTGAATGACTGCCTGCGGGAAATCCTGCCTGAGCTGACAAAAACGTTTGATATCATCCATCTTTGCGGCAAGGGTAATCTGGATGAAACCCTGCAAAGCAGAACAGACTATAAGCAGTTTGAATATGTTTCCGATGGGCTGAATGATTTATTCGCGGCGGCGGATTTTGTGGTTTCCCGCGCAGGGAGCAATTCCATTTCGGAATTTCTGGCACTGAAAAAGCCGAGCCTGCTCATCCCTCTGAGCGCAAGGGCGAGCCGCGGGGATCAGATTCTCAATGCGGCCTCCTTTGAAAAGCAGGGCTTTGCGCGCGTGCTGGATGAGGATGAAATGACGGCAGAAACGATGAAAAAAGAGATTTTTGCTTTGTATGAGAATAAGGACAAATATGTTGCGGCTATGGAAAGAAGCCCTGCGGGGGACGGCGTTGCGGCTGTGATGACGCAGATTAAAGCACTGATGCGCTGATTCTGGCAAGAAGCAGCGAAAATGTTAATGCAATCTTAAGAATTTCTAAATTGACACTCCAAAGACGGATGGACTAAAATGGACATTAGGAAAAAAGAAAACGGAGGAAATGAAAATGAAGAAAAGATACCTTGCGTTGGCGTTGGCGGCAGTTCTGGCAGTTTGTGCGGCAGGCTGTGGCAAAGAGGAAGCGAAGGACGATAGCAATAAAACGGCAGAAAAGGGAACGGTAGATACCACGGAAATTTTACAGGCGCAGATGCCTGAGGAGGGCGAGGAAATCGCCGTGATTACTACATCTAAGGGTGTTGTGAAGATGCGCTTTTTCCCCGAAGAAGCACCTAAGGCAGTGGAAAATTTCAAAACACTGGCAAAAAAGGGATACTATAACGGTCTGCTCTTTCATCGTGTGATTGAGGACTTCATGGTGCAGACGGGCGACCCTAAGGGCGATGGCACAGGCGGCGAAAGCTGCTGGGGCGAAGCCTTCGAGGATGAAATTTCCCCGAAGCTGCATTATTACAGAGGTGCGGTTGCCATGGCAAATTCCGGTGCGAATACAAACGGCAGTCAGTTCTTTATCGTACAGGCAAAGGACGTTGTAGAGGAGGCGCTGACCGCACTGCGGGATGCCCGTGACAATAACGAAGGCGAGGAGCTGGGCGTAACCCTGACGGACGGGAAGTATTATACCTTCAGCCAGCTGTTCCCCGATTCTGTTCTGGAGCACTACAAAGAGGTCGGCGGCGCAGCACATTTGGAATATGTTTTCGGCAATCCCTATACCATTTTCGGGCAGGTCTTTGAAGGCTTGGATGTGGTGGATGCCATCGCGGCGGCAGAAACAAACGAAAACGATAAGCCTGTGGAGGATATTACCATCGAAAGCATTACCTTTGAAAATTATCATGCACAATAACAAAAACATAACAGAAAAACTCAGGGGCGTTTGGTTGTGCAAACGCCCTTCTGCATGGGAAAAACGTGGGCAAATCTGCATTTTCTGTTGCAAATAGGGGTAAATCATAGTATTATTTGAAAGAATGGAGTAATTTGTACAAAAATAAGAAGAACAAAAGGAGAGACAATAAATGAGCTTGTATGAAGATTGGATGAAGAAGGCATTTTCTCAGGAAGGCCGCAGCATTGAAGCGGTTTGGGAGGAATATCTGCCCAAGGAACAGAAAATCTATGAATATATCCTCGGCGAAAAGGTAACAAAGCTGGAAGGCACGATTGCGGAGCTGGCTGCACGTTTCGATATGACAGCAGAAATGATTGTTGCATTTATCGACGGCCTGAACGCATCTCTGGAAGAACAGTTTGATATGGAGACTCTGGCAGAGGACACAAAGGTTTGCATCAATATTGATTTTGAGAAGCTGTATAAGCTGATGATTGAATATAAGGCAGAGCATCTGTCCAACCTGCCCCAGTGGGACAGCATTTATGACGCAGAAACCAGAAAGCATTTTGCACTGGAACAGAAGAAATCCAAAACCATCGTGAAGGGCGAAAAAATCGGTCGCAACGATCCCTGCCCCTGCGGTTCCGGTAAAAAATATAAAAAATGCTGCGGCAGAAACGCGTAAGGCTATGAAGACGATTGTGGCAAAGGTTGACCTGCGCCAAGCGTCATCCGCAGAAGTCATTCAGACGGCTGCAAAAATTTTGCAGGAGGGCGGTCTGGTGGCTTTTCCTACAGAAACCGTTTACGGTCTGGGCGGAAACGGCTTGGACAGCGCAGCCTGTGAAAAAATATATCTTGCGAAGGGGCGGCCCTCGGACAACCCCTTAATCCTGCATATTTCCGAAATAGAAGAATTAGATCGCATTGTTGCGGAGGTTTCCCTGCAGGCAAAGGCGCTGATGGATGCCTTCTGGCCCGGCCCGCTGACGATGATTTTCAAGAAGAAGGACATCGTCCCTGCGAAGGCAACCGGCGGCCTGGATACCGTTGCGGTGCGTTTTCCGAATCACCCCGTTGCAAGGGCGATTATCCGCGCGGCAGGTCTGCCCATTGCGGCACCGAGCGCCAATTCCTCAGGCAAGCCAAGCCCCACCAGAGCCTCCCATGTGGAGTATGATCTGAATGGGAAGATAGATATGATTGTGGACGGCGGAGCGGCAGAATGGGGACTGGAATCCACGATTGTGGATGTTTCGGACGAAATCCCCATGATTCTGCGTCCCGGTGCGGTGACAAAGGAAATGATAGAGGAGGTTGTCGGGCAGGTAGAAATTGACCCTGCGATTTTGCACAAACCCACGGCGGATTTTAAACCAAAAGCACCGGGGATGAAATATACGCATTATTCTCCAAAGGCAGAGGTTTTTCTGGTGAAGGGGGAACAGGCAGCTGTTGCAGAAAGGATTAACGCGCTTGCGGCGGCGGAGCGTGCGGCAGGCAAGAAGGTCGGCGTGATGGCAACGGAGGAAACAAAGACGCTCTATCGTGCGGATATCATTCTTTCTCTGGGCAGCAGAGCAAAACCCGAAGAAATCGGTGCGAACCTCTTCAAAACCCTGCGGAAATTTGATTTTCTGGGGGTGGATGTGGTCTATTCCGAGGTCTTTTCCGAAAAAGGCGAAGGAATGGCGATTATGAACCGTCTGAACAAGGCGGCGGGCTATCGGGTATTAGAAGCGGAATAAAGAAGAAAAAAAGGAGTGTTTGACATGTTGGCATTGGGCTGTGATCATGGCGGTTACCCCCTGATGAAGGAAGTCATCAAATATCTGGAGGATAATAAAATTGCATTTAAGAACTTCGGCACCTACTCCGAAGCCTCTGTAGATTATCCTGAATATGCAAAAAAGGTTGCACACGCAGTCGCTGACGGCGAATGTGAAAAGGGCATCCTGATTTGCGGCACGGGCATCGGTATTTCCATTGCGGCAAATAAGGTAAAGGGCATCCGCTGTGCATTGTGCGGCGATGTGTTCTCCGCAAAGGCAACCAGAGAGCATAATGATGCAAATATTCTGGCAATGGGCGCACGAGTAACAGGGTCCGGTCTGGCACTGGAGATTGTAAAGGCGTTTCTGGAAACACCGTTTTCCAATGACGAGCGTCACATCAGAAGAATTAAACAAATCGAAGATTGAGAGGGAAGAAGCATGAGTAAATTATTTGTATCCGAGCATCCTCTGATTCATACCAAAATGGCAATGCTCAGAGATGAACAGACCGGCACAAAGGAATTTCGTGAGATTATCGGCGAGGTAGCCTCTCTGCTTTTGTATGAAGCAACCAGAGATCTGCCCTTGAAGGAAGTACAGGTAAAAACACCCATCGCGACCGCAACCTGCAAAACCATTGATACCAAGCTTGCGATGGTTCCTATTCTGCGCGCAGGGCTTGGCATGACAGATGGGCTTCTGAACCTGCTGCCTGCGGCAAAAATCGGGCATATCGGTTTGTATCGTGATGAAACCACACTGGAGCCTGTGGAATATTACTGCAAGCTGCCTCTGGATATTGAAGAACGTACCGTATTTCTGACAGACCCTATGCTGGCAACGGGCGGTTCCGCAGATGCGGCAATCGGCTTTCTGAAGGCAAGAGGGGTAAAAAATATTATTTTCCTGTGTATTCTGGCAGCAACAGAGGGCGTGGAGCGTTTGCAGAAGAATCATCCCGATGTGGATATTTATGCAGCGGCGTATGATGACGGCAGTCTGAATGAGCATGGATATATCGTACCCGGTCTGGGGGACGCAGGCGACCGTATCTTCGGTACGAAGTAAAACCACTCCCGGGAGGAGAGATTGATTTTGGTAGAACATAACTGGTTATTATATATTGCTGCCTTTGCTTGTGCCTTCGCCATTACTCTGGTGACGACACCCTTCGCAAAATGGCTTTCCGTCAAATGCGGCGCAATCGATTATCCGAAGGACAGAGGTGTGCATAAAAAACCAATGCCCCGTATGGGCGGGGTGGCCATCGTGCTTGGCTTTACAATTACGGTGCTGATGGTGAATTATTTTGATAAAAGCATGGACAGCAGACAATTTGCAGGCTTTTTGGTTGGCGCACTGCTGATTGCAGGCTTGGGCGTAGTGGATGATATGAAAAATCTGCCGGCAAAGCTGAAATTCTGCGTGCAGATTCTGGCGGCGCTGATTGTCATTTTTTCCGGCACACGGATTCAGGTGGTGCTTTGGCCCGTAACGGCATATTTGCAGAAATTTAGTATCCCCATCACGCTTGTCTGGATTGTCGGCGTGACGAACGCGGTAAATCTGATTGACGGTTTGGATGGTCTGGCGGCAGGGGTCACCTCCATTGCGGCAATGAGCCTGATGGTGCTCTGCATTATGACAGGCAGCACAACGGCGGTTGGCTTAACGGCGGCACTGGCAGGGGCTTGTCTGGGCTTCCTTCCCAGAAACTTCAACCCTGCGGAAATCTTTATGGGCGATACAGGCTCTACGTTCCTTGGCTTTGTGCTTGCGGTAACGAGTATCCTCGGCGTATTCAAGGGCTATGCCTTGCTTGCGCTGATTGTGAGCGTGCTTTGTGTTGGACTGCCTGTGTTTGATACGATTTGTGCAATGCTGCGCCGTATGGCGAAAAATCAGCCCATCATGCAGGCGGACAGAGGACATCTGCATCATAAGCTGATTGACCATGGCTTCAGCCAGAGACAGGCGGTATTGATTATGTATACCATCAGCCTGCTGTTGGGGCTTCTGGCAATCTTTATCAGCTTTAAAGATTCCGGTACGATTGTGGTTATGGCGCTGACGGTGATTGTGCTGTGCTTCATCATTTATTATTTCAATGCCCATATCAGAAATAAGCAAGACCATGATGATAAATAATGGCTCAGTCGATTTTCTCCCTGTTTCCAAAACAGGGAGATTTTTTCTGCCCGTGTACCTGTTTTTTCAAAAGGAAATATAGTATAATAAAGGTTCAGAAAATAACAGATTCTGGTGAGAAAGGAGGAAAGCCGTATGGCGGAAGAAATTCGTTTAAGTAAAAGCTTCATAGAAACCGAGCTGCCGCAGGCACCTCCCTTATATGTGTCGGTTTATCTGATGACATTAGCCATTGGGCAGGATGCGAAGAAGGTGGCTGAACGGCTGAAAGCCACAGAAACAGATGTCCTCTATGCCTGGGGCTATTGGAAGGGCAAGGGCTATTTGCAGGAGGAGCAGCGGCAGGAGCCGCAAAGACCTGCATTGGTTTCCTCTGTACGCCCCGATTATTCTCCGAGAGAATTGGCACTTTACATAAAAAATGATAAGGTCAGAAAATTATTTGATTCCGCGCAGAAAAAGTTGGGGAAAATGCTTTCGCAGCAGGATATGAGCCTGCTGTTCAGCTTTTATGATTGGCTTGGTCTGCCGATGGAGGTCATCGAGCTGCTGCTTTCCTATTGCACCGCAAGCGGGCATACCGGTATGCGCTATATCGAAAAGGTCGCTATCGGCTGGGCAGAGGAAGGCGTGAATACTGTGGAAAAGGCAGCGGAATATATTGAGCTGCGGAAAACCGGCTACCGCTCTATTTTGCAGGCGTTTGGGCAGAATCGTATGCCTGTGGCGGCAGAGGAAGCCTATATGAAAAAATGGCTGCAGGAATATAAGCTGCCGTTGGATGTGGTGAAGCTTGCCTGTGAAAGAACGGTCATGCAGACGGGAAAGGCATCCTTTGCATACGCCGACCGTATTCTGGAAAATTGGAAAAAGGCAGGCGTGTCCGCTGTCGCGGATGTGCAGGCGCAGGATGCCGCCTTTGTGGCGAAAAAGGCGCAGAATACACCGACCACACAGACCGCAGAAAAGCCGCAGCGCGCACAGAAGCAGAATCGTTTCATCAATTATACGCAGAGCGAATGGGATTTTGCGGAGCTGGAGAGATTGGAACGGGAGCAGAGAGAAAAATGGTAAAAACAGATTGGGGGGAGAAAATTGGCAACGAAAACACAGATTTACAAGGAGGTCCTGCGGGAATATGATGCCCTGCGGACGCGTAAGGCGGCGGAGCTGCGAGAACGGAAGGAAAGCCTGTATGCGCGCTTTCCACGTCTGGCAGAAATAGAGGAGACGCTTTCCATGGTCGGTGTTTCTACGGCAAAGCTGGTGCTGCTGCATCCGGAGGAACGGGAAAAAGCAATGACGGAAATGAAACAGAAGCAGCAGGCCTTGCAGGACGAGCGGATGGCACTTCTGGCGAAAAACTGCCTTTCTCCCTCTTTGCTGAAGCTGGAATACGCATGTGAGAAATGCAGGGATACGGGCTATATCGAAGGTACGCCCTGCACCTGCATGCGGCGGAGGCTGATGGATAGGCTGTATGACCAATCTAATGTGCGTGATGTGATTAAGCTGGAAAATTTCGATACCTTCGATTTGCGTCTTTTTGATACAGAGGTTGTGCCTGCGGAGGGCATTTCGCCCAAGGAAAATGCACAGCGCAATCTGAAAAAGGCGATGGAATTTGCGGAACATCCGGAGGGGGAAAATCTCCTGCTTTACGGCGGCGCAGGCAGAGGGAAAACCTTTCTGTGCAACTGTATTGCCAAAGAGGTGTTGGAGCATGGGAAAACGGTGCTTTATCTGACGGCAGGGCAGCTTTTCAAGCAGCTGGAGGATATGCGCTTTCGCAATAAGGAGGAGGAAGAGCCCTTCGATTGGGACAGTGAAATTCTGGATGCGGATTTGCTGATTATTGATGACCTTGGGACGGAATTTGCAACGATGTTTACCGCCTCGGAGCTGTTCCGCATTGTCAATGACAGAAAGCTGAGAAAACGTCCTGTTGTGATTTCTACCAATCTGGATTATCGTGCGCTGATGGAGCAGTATTCCGACCGCGTGATGAGCCGTCTGATTGGGGAATATACCACACTGAAATTCTTCGGGGATGATATCCGAATGAAGAAAAAATACAGATAAGACAAAACAGGGTTTTGTTTTATATTCAGACAGAGGAATAAACAGAGGAGCTTCGACGGTGGCAAGTGCCTTGAAGCGCTCTGTTTTTCTTTTTTTCCTGTAATAGTAAGAACTTTTTTGCAAAAAAGACGATTTTTTTCAGCCTGTCCGTTGAAATCCTGCGTTGCGTTTCTCCGGAAAGTATGCTAGAATTATATCTTGATATGGTCTCTGTATTTGGAACAGAAAAACGGAGAAAGAAATGAGAATAAGGAGGAACGCTCTTGAACAAATATCTTAAACCAATCGGAATTTATGTGCTGATTTTTGTGGTTATTTTAGCGGCACTGGCGTATACAGGCCCACAGATTCTTCCGCAGCGCAATGATGCGGCGCAGGAGGAATATGTCTACAGCGACCTGTTGAAGGAACTGGACGAAAATAACGTGGCTTCTGTGGAGGTTTCCAGAAGAACAGAGGTCGGAGACTACGGTACGGCGGAGGCAACGCTGAAGGACGGCAGTGTCATTCGTGTGGATGTGCCAAGTATCTCTGTATTGCAGCAGGTGCTGGATGAAAAAGCCCTGACAAATGGCGTAAAGATTGACGTTGGGGATTTGCAGAGAGAAAGCATGCTTTCTCAGGTGGTACCCTCTCTCATCATGATGATTGTGATGATTATTATCTTTATTCTGCTGTTCAACCGTATGCAGGGCGGCGGCGGAAAGATGAACAACTTCGGCAAGAGCAAGGCAAAAATGAGCGTTGACGGGGAAAGCAATGTTACCTTTGACAACGTGGCAGGCTGTGACGAGGAAAAGGGCGAGCTGGAGGAATTGGTAGAATTCCTGAAGGCACCCAAGAAATTTACGGAGTTAGGTGCGCGCATCCCGAAGGGCGTGCTGCTGGTGGGCCCTCCGGGTACCGGTAAAACATTGCTGGCAAAGGCAGTTGCCGGCGAAGCAGGCGTACCCTTTTTCAGCATTTCCGGTTCCGACTTCGTGGAAATGTTTGTCGGTGTCGGTGCATCCCGTGTAAGGGATTTGTTTGAACAGGCGAAGAAAAACGCCCCCAGTATTGTATTTATTGACGAAATCGATGCTGTCGGCAGACGCAGAGGCGCAGGTCTTGGCGGCGGACACGATGAACGCGAGCAGACATTGAACCAGCTTTTGGTTGAGATGGACGGCTTCGGCATCAACGAAAGCGTTATTATTATTGCGGCAACCAACCGTGCGGATATCCTTGACCCGGCACTGCTCAGACCCGGTCGTTTCGACAGACAGGTTTATGTCGGCAGACCCGATGTAAAGGGCAGAGAGGCCATCCTGCGCGTGCATGCAAAGGGTAAGCCTATGGCATCTGAGGTGGATTTGAAGGTGGTTGCGCAGACAACCGCAGGCTTCACCGGTGCGGATCTGGCAAACCTTTTGAATGAAGCGGCGCTGCTGACCGCCAGAGACGGCAAGAAGAAAATTGATATGGAAGAAATCCAGAAGGCGCTGATTAAAATCGGTGTCGGGACGGAAAAGAAAACAAGAGTCATTTCCGAAAAGGAAAAATACATCACAGCATACCATGAGGGCGGTCATGCCATTCTCTTTGAGGTGCTGAGCGAGCTTGACCCTGTCCATAGCATTTCCATCATTCCTACAGGGATGGCGGGCGGCTATACCATGCCACTGCCCGGCGAGGACAGAATGTATATGACAAAAATGATGATGGAACAGGAAATCGTTAGCCTTTTGGGCGGTCGTGCGGCGGAAGAGCTTGTAATCAAGGATATCACCACCGGTGCATCCAATGATATTGAACGCGCGACATCCATGGCAAGAGATATGGTAACAAAATATGGTATGAGCGAGCTGCTTGGGCCTATCCAGTTCGGCGGCGATAATGATGAGGTCTTTATCGGCAGAGACTGGGGGCACGCAAGAAATTATGGCGAAGGCGTAGCGGCAACCATCGATCAGGAGGTCAACCGTATCGTGACGGACGCTTATCGGGAGGCAAAGCGCCTCTTGCAGGAGAACATGGAAATGCTCCATGCAACCGCAAAGCTCTTAGTAGAAAAGGAAAAGGTAACAGGGGACGAATTCCGCTCTTTGTTTGACCAGAAGGTACGCAACGAGGTTCTGGGCATTGCAAATGAGGCGGAGCAGCCCACAGAAACAGCGGAAAACAGAGAGGAGAACTAAGGATTATGGAATTCAAAAACATCGTACCCGGTATGACATTTGAAAAGGAATTTATCGTAGAGGAAGGCGATACCGCATCTCATTTCGGCAATGATAAGGTGCCTGTATTCGCATCCCCCAGACTGATTTCCTGGATTGAAGGCACAGCAATCGGCACAGTTGCTCCTTTCCTGCCGGAAGGCTGGGAAACCGTAGGCACAACCTTCGATCTTGCACACCTTGCCGCAACACCCGTTGGCATGAAGGTGCGCGTGGTAACAGAGGTGACAGAGGTGAAGGGCAAGATGCTGACCTACTCTGTAAAGGCGTATGACGAAGTGGATAAAATCTGCGAGGGCACACATGGCCGTGCCATCATCGAGCTGGATAAATTCCTGAGCCGTGTAAACAAAAAAGGCACAAAATAAGAAGCAAGGCAAACGAAGGTCTGGAGTGCGTCCCGTACTGCAGGCCTTTTTCTTCGAGAGAAAAAGGAGAGGCATTATGGCAAAGAAAATTCTGGCGGCGGCCAATAATAAAGAGCAGAAATATTTTATGGAGGAGGAATTCAAATTCCTGCCCGATACGATTAAAGAGGATTTGAAGCGCATCTGCGTTTATATGGCAGAAAAGCTGAACTGCACTTTTCTGGTAGGCTTTGATGACAACGGGGATGTGTATTTTGAAACCATAAAGCATGAGGGTGATTTTGATTTTGACGAAATCGGTGCAGAACTGGAAATCAAACGCCTGCAAAAGGAAGAGCTGGAGCTGTTCCGTGCGATGGAGCTGTGGTATGTGCTTTTTTGCACAAAAGAGGGCGCACCTGCGAAGGAAGAATTGATGCGCAGAGCGGCAGCAGAGGGGAAAACCTTATAAGATTGTGTAAAAAATAACAAGAAAATCAAAAAAAATATTGTAAAATCCGCAGTTGCTGTTATAATGGATTTGGTTGTGTATCAACGGCGGAGAAAAGGGAAAATAGCATGACCCGTTTCGGGCAGACATAGAAACACCCCTTGCCGTAAGGCACAGAAAAATATGATTCCAAGTCATCTTGTATCCTGCGAGAATGAGAATGAAAGGAGCTTTTCAAATGAGCGAAACAGTAAATACACAGGCAGAAACAGGCAAAAAGGGAAGAATGTCGGCAAGAGAGTTGACCACATTGGGTCTTTTGACAGGGGTACTGCTTCTGATGAGCGTAACCCCCTTGGGATATTTCCATACCTTCGGGTTAGATATTTCTCTGATGATGGTTCCCGTTGCAATCGGCGCGATGCTGATGGGCCCCAAGGCAGGAGCATGGCTGGGGCTGATTTTCGGCGCAACCAGCTTTTATCAGGCGGTGACAGGCTCCTCTGCGTTCAGCACTATGCTGTTTAACATTAACCCTATCTATGCGTTCCTGCTTTGCATCCCCACCCGTGTACTGATGGGCTTTCTGACAGGTGTGATTTTTAAAGCGGCGCAGAAGGTGGATAAAAAGAAAACAGTCTGCTATTTTGTCGGCGGCTTTTTTGCGGCATTTCTGAATACATTGTTCTTCATGGGCGTGCTGCTTATTTGCTACTGGAATACAGAATTTATTCAGGGCATCAATGAAACATTGGGCGGTCTGAATCCCCTGATGTTCGTGGTTGCATTTGTCGGCGTGAACGGCGCACTGGAAATGCCCTCCAGCTGTATTGTCGGCGGTATTGTTTCCAAGGCAGTCAACAGAGCATTGTATACGAAAAAGGAAGCATAAGTTTTACATAAATAAGAAAATGTAAATGCATACGGCGCAGGATGGATTTCCTGCGCTGTTCTTCATATAAAATCCCGAATAGGAGAAGGTTTTATGTTATTGGTAATTGATGTGAGCAATACAAATATGGTTTTGGGCGTATTTCATGGGGAGAACCTTGTGGCGAACTGGCGGCTCTCTACGAAAAGTGGACGCACTGCGGATGAAACAGGGCTTCTGATTTGCAGCCTGTTTGCATATTCTGATGTTTCTGTAGGTGATATTGAGGCAATCATTGTTTCCTCTGTTGTGCCGGATGTGATGTATTCCACACTCAATGGCATTAAAAAATTCTTGAAAAAAGACCCGATTGTGGTGCGTGCTGGTCTGAAAACAGGTATTAACCTGCGGATGGAAAACCCGAAGGAAATGGGGACAGACCGTATTGTCAACCTTGTGGCGGCGTATGAGCTGTATGGCGGCCCTGCCATTGTGGTGGATTATGAAACCGCAACCACATTTGATGTTGTCAGCGAGAAGGGCGAATTTTTGACAGGCATAACGGCACCCGGACTGCAAACCTGCGCAGACGCGCTGTATCAAAGAGCGGCAAATCTGCCGAAGTTTGAAATTGTGAAGCCTGAAAGCGTGATTACGAAAAACACCGTAGAGAGCATGCAGGCAGGCTTGGTGGTCGGGCATATCGGTGAAGCAAAATTCATCATTCAGAAAATCAAGGAGCATTTCAACTGTCCCAATATGAAGGTCATTGCGACAGGCGGGCTGGGGAAGGTTATTTATGAAGAGGAAAATGGCATTTTTGATGTCTATGACCCTGTTCTTTCCCTGCATGGACTGCGGCTGATTTATGGGAAGAATAGGAACAAACGATAATGAAAAAGCATTATAGGCTTTTTCGGTCAATTAGGAGGAAAGCAGATGCTTTTGGTAATCGATGTTGGAAACACCAACTTTGTTTTAGGCTTATATAAAAAAGAAAAATTGGTGAAGTGCTGGAGAATGACAACCGGCGGCAATCGCACAGCAGATGAAACCGGCATTTTTATTCATGGTCTCTTTGATGCGGCAGGGATAGATGCAGGGAAGGTCGAGGCGGTTATCATTTCCTCTGTTGTCCCCGATATTATGTATTCTCTCACGCAGGGGATTCGCAAATATTTCAATATCGAACCGATGATTGTCGGCGTTGGGATGAAAACGGGGATTGTTATTAAGAGAGATGACCCGAAATCCGTCGGGTCTGACCGTATCGTTGATTTGGTGGCGGCAAATGAGATTTACGGCGGCCCTGCCATTGTCATTGATTACGGCACAGCAAACACCTTTGATGTCATCAATGAAAAAAGCGAATTTATCACAGGCTTTATCACGCCCGGCATTTCCTCCTGCGCAGAGGCTTTGTATCAGAAGGCGGCACAGCTGCCGAAAATCGAGATTAAGGCACCGAAGTCTATCATTGCGAAAAACACTGTAGACAGCTTTCAGGCAGGGCTTGTGCTGGGGCATATCGGGCAGACGAAATATATCATCGAGCAGCTGAAGGAAAAGCTGAATCTGCCAAATATGAAGGTCATTGCGACAGGTGGTCTGGCAAGGGTGATTGACCCCAAGGGCGAAATTTTTGATGTGCTGGACCCCGTATTGACCTTAAAAGGTCTGCGCATCCTGTATGAAAAGAATAAATAAGAAAATCGCAGGCAGCTTTGCCTGTTTTTTCTTTCATGGGAAGTTTAAGAAAGAAGGAAGGTGACGGTTATGAAAATCGGAAATGTAGTGTTAGAAAATAATGTATTCCTTGCGCCCATGGCAGGCGTGACGGATTTGCCCTTCCGCATCCTCTGCAAGGAGATGGGCTGCGGTTTGGTGTATTCCGAAATGGTGAGCGCAAAAGGGATTTTATATGATAATAAAAATACAACAGAGCTGCTAGAGGTAGACCCGAAGGAACGCCCGGTTGCGGTGCAGCTGTTCGGCTCCGACCCCGAAATTCTGGGGGCAATGGCGAAGAAAATCGAGGACTATCCCATTGATATCATTGATGTGAACATGGGATGCCCTGCGCCGAAAATCGTGAAAAACGGGGAAGGCTCGTGTCTGATGAAAACGCCCGAATTGGTCGGGAAAATCGTGCGTTCTCTGGTGGAAAGCCAGAAAAAGCCCGTGACGATTAAGTTCCGTAAGGGCTTTGATGAGGAACACATCAACGCGGTGGAGATTGCGAAGATTGCCGAGGCAAACGGCGCGTCTGCGGTGGCTGTGCATGGCAGAACCAGAGAGCAGTATTACAGCGGCAAGGCGGATTGGGATATTATCCGAGCAGTCAAGGCGGCGGTGCAGATTCCCGTCATCGGCAACGGCGATATTTTCACGCCGCAGGATGCCAAAAATCTGCTGGAGCATACAGGCTGTGATGCCATCATGGTTGGGCGCGGCGCACAGGGCAATCCATGGATTTTCAAGCGGATTCTGCATTATCTGAAAACAGGCGAACTTCTGCCCGAACCGACCGCACAGGAGCGCGTAGAGAAGGCGCTGCGGCATTCTCAGATGCTGATTGCCTATAAGGGCGAATATGTCGGGATTCGGGAAATGCGCAAGCACATGGCATGGTATATGAAGGGGTTGCCCGGTGCAGCGGAGCTACGCGGCAAGCTGAATTATGCGGAGACCATGGCGGAGATGGAAGCATTACTAAATGAATATTTGAAAAATCATCAGTAAGCATAGGCTCTTTGCAAGAGATTCAATAGGAAATTCCTTGCAGGGAGCTTTTTTGATGCAAAAATGGAAAGCATACTTGACATTCTAAAACAAAGGGCATATACTGATGGAAAGTAAACTTTACATTCTGGAGGAAAACGAAATGAAAAACAGATTGGAGGAAATCCGAAAGGAGCGCGGCATCCGACAGGAGGAGTTGGCGCGAGCGTTGGAGGTTTCGCGTCAGACCATCGGTTCTCTGGAAAACGGGAGATATAACCCGTCTATCCTGTTGGCATTTAAGATTGCGCGCTATTTCGGCATGGCGATTGAGGATATTTTCATTTATGAGGAGGGAACGGAATGAGAGACAAAAGAAAAGGCGGTTTTCTGTTGGCGGCAGGGGTCATATTTGTTGCGGTGTCCGTATTCGTGAAGGACAGCTATTATGCGAATATTCTGCGTTCATGGGGAATAGCATGGGTAGTAATCGGTTTTTTGCGTCTGAGAGAATATTTTTATTATAAAAAGCCGGAGCATCAGGCGGAATATGAAGAAAAAGAAACGGTGGCGCGCATCAATCGGACGGATGAGCGGAAGGTGCTTCTGCGGCAGATGGCAGGGCATAAGGCATATCAGGTGATGTTTTTCGTACTAATTGCGGTCAGCTTTCTGTTTGCTCTCCTGCGTGTGGAATGGTGGGTGACAGGGGTGCTGTGCCTGCTGTGGGTATTGCAGTATCTTCTGGGGATTGCCTTTATGAGGTATTATGAAAAGCGGCTGTAAAAAAGGAGAAAAAGAAAAAACAGTAACCGAAACACAAAAAAATACCGCTGTCTTTTTATAAAGACAGCGGTATTTTTTATTTGCCTTACTGAATATCTACAACCTCATAGCCTGCATCGGTGACAGCCTTTACCAGTGCTTCATCGCTGACATCCTTCGTCAGCTCTACCTCTGCGGATTTGCCCTCCAGAGAAACGGTTGCCTTTACGCCGTCCATATCGTTCAGCGCCTTGTCCACTCTGCCTGTGCAGTGACTGCACATCATACCTTCGATTTTCAATACCTTTTTCATTTTTACGTCCTCCTCATTTGGAATGTTTTTCTCGTCTTTTTGCTCTATCACCTGCGCCGTTTTTTCGGCGGAATGTGCCTGATGGGTGGGGGTAAACAGCCTTAATCTGAGGGCATTGCCGACAACGAAGGCGGAGCTGAAGCTCATTGCCGCCGCGGCGAACATCGGGTTCAGCTTCCATCCCAGAACGGAATAGAACACGCCTGCCGCAAGGGGAATCCCACAGCAGTTATAGAAGAATGCCCAGAACAGATTCTGCTTGATATTTTTAATGGTTGCGTGGCTCAGCTGAACGGCTGTGACCGCATCCAGAAGATCGCTCTTCATCAGCACGATATCTGCCGATTCCATGGCAACATCCGTGCCTGCGCCGATGGCAATGCCGACATCCGCGCGGGTGAGAGCGGGCGCATCGTTAATGCCGTCGCCGATCATGGCAACCTTTTTGCCGCTTTCCTGCAAACGGCGCACTTCCATTTCCTTATCCTGCGGCAGAACCTCCGCAATCGCCTGAATCCCAAGCTGATTTGCGATGGTGTTTGCCGTACGTTTATTATCCCCTGTCAGCATGACAACGTCAATCCCCATCTGATGGAAGCTGTCCACAGCTTCTTTACTTGTGGGTTTCAGCGGGTCAGCCAGACCGAGGATGCCGAGGAGCTTTTCGCCCTCCGCAAAGAACAGCGGTGTTTTGCCCTGTTCCGCAAGCGCTGCTGCCTGTGCGGCGAAGTCTCCGAGGTTGATTTTTCTTTCCTGCATCATTTTCAGGTTGCCGCCTAGGATATGCTTGCCATTCACATCCGCTTCAATGCCCTGTCCTGCGGTCGCAGAGAGGTTTTCTGCCTTCTGTGGCACAATTTCCTTCTCCTTGGCATAATTCATCACAGCTTCGGCGAGAGGGTGCTCAGAGAGTGTCTCAATGGAAGCCGCCGCGCGCAGGAAGGGATTTTTCAGCACACCGGGCGCAGGCAGAACGTCCGTCACAACGGGATGACCCTCTGTCAGCGTGCCTGTTTTATCCAGAACAACGGTATCAATTTTATGTGCAATTTCCAGACTTTCTGCGGATTTTACCAAAATCCCGTATTCCGCACCCTTGCCTGTGCCGACCATGATTGCCGTAGGCGTTGCCAGACCCAATGCGCAGGGGCAGGAGATCACCAGAACCGCAATACCAATCGAAAGGGCAAAGGAGAAGGGCTGACCGACAAGCATCCATACGACCGTTGCGATAATGGCAATCGTGATGACGGTCGGGACGAAAATGCCGCTGACCTGATCTGCCAGCTTGGCAATGGGGGCTTTAGAGGCACTCGCTTCTTCAACCAAGGTGATGATATGGGAAAGGGTGGTATCACTGCCGACATGGGTTGCTTCCATACGGAAGAAGCCGCTTTTATTGACGGTTGCGCCAATGACGCTGTCGCCAACCTGTTTATCCACAGGAATGGATTCGCCTGTAATCGCGCTTTCATCCACGGCGGAGGATCCTTCGATGATTTTGCCGTCTACGGGGATACTCTGTCCGGGGCGCACTACGATGATGTCCCCAACGGCAACCTGCTCCACGGGAATTTCAACTTCTTTGCCATCCTTCATGACGGTTGCCATCTTGGGTGCCAAATCCATCAGCTTGCTGATTGCTTCGGAGGTTTTGCCCTTGGAGCGTGTCTCCATATATTTCCCGACAGTAATCAGCGTCAGAATCATTGCTGCGCCCTCCAGATACAGCTCCATGGCGTAATGATGCGCCGTCATAAGGTCGCCATGCCCCATATAATACGCCATGGCGTAAATCGCAAAGATGCTGTAGATATAGGATGCGGCGGAGCCGAGCGCTACCAGAGAGTCCATGTTGGGGGCTCTGTTCCAAAGCGCCTGAAAGCCAACAATGAAAAACTTCTTATTGATGATTAAAACGGGCGTTGCCAGCAGAAGCTGCGTCAGAGCAAAAATCATCATATTTTCATGCCCCAGAAGAATCGAGGGCAGGGGCGCACCGACCATGTGCCCCATGGAAACATAGAACAGAGGAATCAGAAAACAGAAGGAAGAAATCAGGCGCTTCTTCATAACCTTCATTTCCTCTAATGCTACGTTTTTGGGCGGCTCCTGTGTGGCGCTGTTGGTTGCGCCCTGCACGCTTGCACCATAGCCGCCGCTTTTTACGGCGTTGATAATGTCATCTGCTGAGAGGGCAGTATCGTCATATTCCACGACCATGCTGTTCTGCAGCAGATTTACGTTTACAGTCTGAATCCCCTCCAGCTTGCCGACTGCCTTTTCCACATGAGCAGAGCAGGCGGAGCAGGTCATCCCGGTTACGTCAAATTTTTGTTTCAAAGGGGAGCACCTCCTTTTTCTTTTGAATATAAAAAAATTCTTATTTGATTACTTTACCCATAATTTCAATTAACTCATCAATCTTTTCATCCCGTTCCGCAGCCGTTTCGGCATTGCGGACGCAGGTTTTCAGATGGGCGGAAAGCACTTCCTTATTGGCTTTGTTGAGAATCGCCATGGTTGCCATCAGCTGATGGGAAATATCAATGCAGTAGCGATCCTCCTCAATCATGTTGAGGATGCCGTCAATCTGCCCTCTGGCGGTTTTCAGCAGCGTGCTTACCTTTTTTTTATCTGCCTGCATGTGTCTCTCTCCTCTCTCTTAAGCACCCCCACCCCCTGGGGGAGGGTACGAATGTATTATAGTATTCCTTTTGGAAAAAGACAAGACTCTATTTGATAAAAAATTCTCTTTTTATTTTGAAAAATATACGGACAAATAAAAAAAGAGTAAATCCGGTTGGATTTACTCTTTGCGCTCTCTTTTATTTCAGAACATAAACGGTTGCATTTCTGACACCCCATCCGTAAGCCTCGGATTTGGAGCTGTAGCAAACGTCTACGCGGTTGCCCTTAATTGCACCGCCGGTATCTGCGGCAATCGCTGTGCCGTAGCCGGGGATATAAACCTTGGAGCCAAGGGGAATCACGCGAGGGTCAACAGCAACAGTGCCGTAGCCTGCCTTTGTGCCGGTAGCTGTGATGCCTGTGCAGCCTGCGTCATAGGGGGTATAAGCGGTTACCTTTGCGCTGATGGTTTTGGAGTAGCTCATGCCGTTTACGACGTTCTTGGGACCAACCTCAACGATTTTATCCTGTGCTGCTGTGACTACCTTTTTCTCAACAAACTGTGTATCCACCAGCTCGCTACCGTGGTAGATTTCTTTTTTGATGACAGATGCAACGCCTTCCTTGCCCTCCTGCACCACGCGGCTTTCGCCGGCTTTCAGGGAGCTGTTTGTGCGCTCTACTGTTTTGTAAGCAATCGCTTCTGTGGTTGCGACTGTTTTTTCTGTGACGGATGTCAGAGAAAGTGTCATCATTGCTTCGATGGGGTCGCTTTCCTTTGCGTCCTCCAGATAGAATTCGGTGTCAATGGTGTCCGCCAGATCCTCCAGCAGCTCACCTACGGTTTCCTTATCGGTGGAAACCATTCGGGGTGCGCCATCCATATTGATGACTACAGATTGCATAGATTCGGATTTGCTGTAAGCAGATGCTGTTCCGCAGCCGATTACCAATATAAATACTACGATAGCAAATACTCTAAGATGTGTTTTCATTTTTACCTCCTTGAACGAGCCGTACTGCCGTTTTTGTGGGATGGCAGGGGATTTCGTTTCCTGTAGTTATTCGATGATAGACATTAGATTATGCCTTGAGCTGTCCGTGAATGGGGGACAGTCGCAGTCTATTTACACGGGGAGTCGTCACTTCCGCATAATGTTTACGCTTTTTGATTGACTGCAAAAAATAAAAGACATATCGTTCTTCTGATATATCTTATTCTTTCTACGTTGCATATATTAACACATTTGTAACAATTACGCAACCTTTTTTAAAAAATATTGCAATTTTTATTAAAAGAAATAGCGGAAATCTGCAATCATTTTGCAAAGAAAAACTCTCAGAAACCTTGATTTTACAGGGTTTCTGAGAGTTTCTGATTTTTGGGGATTCTGTCGAAAATTTTTTTTGAAAAATTATTTAAAAAATAAAGATTTCGCGTTTTTTTCGGAAATTTCTGCGACCGTTTCGGGGGGCAGATTTTTGATTTCCGCAATTTTTTCGACCACATATTTCAGGTTTGTGGAGTCGTTTCTTTTGCCGCGGTTCGGATTGGGCGCGAGGTACGGACAATCTGTTTCAATGAGGATGCTTTCCATAGGGATTGCCGCAACGGTTTCCACCAGCTTTTTTGCATTGGAGAACGTTACCACGCCGCCAACGCCAATGGAAAAGCCCATTTTCACATAATCCAGTGCCATTTGGGCAGAGCCGGAATAGCAGTGGATAGAGCCGCGGCGCACAGAGGATGCCTTGATGATATCAAAGGTTTCCTGCGACGCATCTCTGGAATGAATGATCACAGGCAGATTGGTTTCCTCCGCCAGTCTGAGCTGCTGACGAAACCAGAAGCGCTGTAATTCCTTCGGGTGGGTATCATAATAATAATCCAGACCGATTTCTCCGATGGCAACGACCTTTTTATGCTCACTCAGCTTTTTCAGCTTCGCAATCGTCTGCGAGGACATATCATAGAGCTCATGGGGGTGTACGCCGACGGCAGCGTAGATATAGTCATATTTTTCAGCCAGACGGATGCTCATTTCAGAGCTTTTCACATCACAGCCGATATTGATGACATTGCTTACCCCGCAAGAAGGAAGAAGCTCCCGCAGGAGCTCCTCTCTGTCTTGCTTGAATCTCTTATCGTCATAATGTGCGTGAGAATCAAAATAATTCATCATTAGCTGATGCTGCTGCCGCTTTCAAAGTCCTTGTCATCTGTGGTCAGGATAGACAGCTTGCCGTCCTTGTCTTCCGCACACAGAATCATTCCGTAGCTCATTTCGCCCATCATTTTTCTGGGTTTGAGGTTATAGGCAACCACAACACGCTTGCCAACCAGCGCATCGGGTGCATAGGTGTCCTTAATGCCGGAGAAGATGACTCTTTCCTCCTCGCCGAATTTTACCACGTTGCGCAGCAGCTTTTTGGATTTGGGTACTTCCTTGCTTTCGATGACCTCACCGACCTTCAGCTGTACCTTGCAGAAATCGTCAATCGTGATTTCGGCGGGATATTCCTCCTCGGGTGCCTCTTTCTTGGGCTCTTCCTTCTTTGCCTGATTTGCGATGGAGGTAGCCTGTGCCGCCTTGATGGCAGCCTCCAGAGCCTCCAGCTCCTTCTTCATATCAATACGAGGGAAAAGGGTTTCGCCCTTTGTAACAGTCAGCTCCGCAGGCAGCAGACCCCATGTCTTTGTGCTTTCCCAATCGGTCAGCGCACCCTCTGCAATGTTCAGCTGTGCCCAGATTTTTGCAGGAGTCAGGGGCATGAAGGGCTGAATCAAAATGGAGATGATACGGATGCTTTCCGCAACATTGTAGAGTGCATTTGCAAGCTCTGCCTTCTTGCTTTCGTCCTTGCACAGCACCCAGGGCTGTGTTTCGTCGATATATTTATTGGTACGGCGAATCAGGTTCCAAATTTCAATCAAAGCATCGGAGAAAAGCATGTTGTCCATCTTTTCCTCCACCTTGGGAACGGTTGCCGCAGCCATTGCCTTGAGGTCTGCATCAAAAGCAGTTTCGGTTCTGTCTGCGGGCAGCTTGCCGCCGAAGTATTTTTCAATCATGCCAACCGTTCTGGAAACAAGGTTGCCCAGATCGTTTGCCAAATCGGAGTTAATGCGCTGAATCAGTGCTTCATTTGTGAAGTTGCCGTCCTGCCCGAAGGCGATTTCTCTCAGCAGGAAATAACGGATGGCATCCACGCCGTATTTTTCCACCAGAACAACGGGGTCAACCACGTTGCCGACGGATTTGGACATTTTGCCGCCGTTGATAACCAGCCAGCCGTGACCGAATACCTTCTTAGGCAGAGGGATATTCAGTGCCATCAGCATAGCAGGCCAGATGATAGCATGGAAACGCACGATTTCCTTGCCGACCACATGCACATCCGCAGGCCAGTATTTCTTGTAGTCCGCATCGTTGTCGCTGCCGTAACCAAGAGCGGTAATATAGTTGGAAAGCGCATCAATCCAAACATATACAATATGCTTGGGGTCAAAGTCTACAGGTACGCCCCATTTAAAGGAGGTACGGGAAACCGCCAAATCCTCCAGACCGGGCTTCAGGAAGTTTGCAATCATTTCATTCTGGCGTGTGTTGGGCTGCAAAAATTCGGGGTTTTCTTCATAATACTTGATGATTCTGTCACCGTATTTGGAAAGGCGGAAGAAGTAGCTTTCCTCCTTCAGAAGCTCTACGTCACGTCCGCAGTCGGGGCATTTGCCGTCCTTCAGCTGTGTTTCTGTGAAGAAGGATTCGCAGGGGGTGCAGTACCAGCCCTCATAAGCGGATTTATAAATATCGCCTTGGTCATAAAGCTGTTTAAAAATTTTCTGTACGGCTTTCACATGGTAATCATCTGTGGTGCGGATGAATCTGTCATAGGAAATTTCCATCAGCTTCCACAAATCCTTAATGCCTGCAACCACCTTATCGGTGTACTGCTTGGGTGTCATGTTCTGTGCGGTTGCGATTCTTTCGATTTTCTGCCCATGCTCGTCCGTCCCTGTCAGGAACATCACGTCATATCCACGCAGTCTTTTGTAGCGCGCCATGGTGTCTGTCGCTACTGTGCAGTAGGAATGACCGATGTGCAGCTTATCACTGGGGTAGTAAATGGGAGTGGTGATATAAAATTTTTCTTTAGCCACAAGTATCTCTCCTTTTTATTGTTTTCATTATAATAAGTAAAAACCAAACCGTCCGTAAGGCTTTTTGCCAATAAAAAAACCCATCCTTCCGTATAGAAAGGACGGGCATTTTGCCGTGTTACCACCTTACTTCGCTTTTTCCTCACGGAAAAAACCTCATGAAGTCCAAAGGACTCCTGCGCAATAACGGGCGCGCCCGTCGCAGCCTTATGATCCAAGGGATATTCGGTGCGAAGCTCCAAGGCCATCTTCAGCGGTTGCTCCTGCGCCTCTTTTCAGCTTGCCGAGGCTCTCTGTGGCATAGCGTTGTCGCTTACTCTCCTTTTCATTGCTCTTGTTCTAATAAATTTCATTCTACTATATTTCCCTCTTTTCTGTCAATGGATACAGCGAGAAGGAATTTAAAAATTTCTTTTTCTACGGAAAAAGCTGAAACGCTTTGTTTCCTGTGTGCTTCTTTTTGAGAGAGGATTGTTTTTATCGTATGAAAAGTGTAAACTGGAAAACATGGAAAGCAATCGGAGCAGAAGATAAAAGTCGAGTGAGAGGGATAAAATGGAAGAAAGACAGATTGTTTTGGATTTTACAGGCTGTAAATATATTACGGAAGTACATTGGAGGATTAGAGATACATTTCATTTTCCCGACTTTTATGGAGAAAATCTGGATGCACTCTGGGACATGGGGTGTGATTATATAGGCTCTTGGAAACCGGAAATTCTTACATATATTGTGATTCGAGGCGTATATCAATTACCGAAGGATATAAGAGAATATTTTCTTGATAAAATCATGGCAGTATTTTATGATATAGAAAAATTTTATAAGGATTTCAAAATCAAAGTCAAATTTGAAATTGAAGATTAAGAAAAGGACGTCTGAAACAGAGAAATTCGGACGTCCTTTTTGTCATTATTTCAGATTTTCGGGGTTGAGGCATTCCAGCTCAGGCAGAAGGAATCTGCCGTCCTTGCGAATCAGCACATCATCAAACCAGATTTCGCCGCCGCCGTATTCGGGTGTCATAATCAGCACCAAATCCCAATGGATGGCGGATTTATTGCCGTTGGGGGCATCCTCGTAGCAGTTGCCGGGGGTGAAATGGATAGAGCCGGCAATCTTTTCATCGAAAAGAATGTTGTTCATGGGCTTTGTGATATAGGGGTTTACGCCAATGGCAAATTCGCCCACATATCTTGCGCCCTCGTCTGTGTTGAATACCTGTTCCAGACGCGCCTTGTCATTCCCGTCGCAGTCCACGATTTTCCCGTCCTTGAAGGTCAGGCTTACATTTTCAAAGGTAAAGCCGTTGTATTCGGAGGGGGTATTATAGGTAATCACACCGTTGATGGAATCGCGCACCGGTGCGGTATAAACCTCGCCGTCGGGGATATTGCAGCCGCCGGCACACTTGATGGCAGGAATATCCTTGATGGAGAAGGAAATATCTGTATCCCTTGCCACCAGACGCACGCGGTCTGTTTTATTCATCAATTCCACCAGATGCTCCATGGCATCACCCATTTTGCCATAATCCAGATTGCATACATTAAAATAGAAATCCTCGAAATCTTCCAAAGAGGTCTTGGCGGACTGCGCCATGGCGTTTGTGGGGTAGCGCAGCACCACCCATTTTGTGTGCGGCACACGAATCCGGTGATGCACAGGGTCATCATACAAACGGTTCTGGATATCGATTTTTTCTGTCGGCACATCATACTGCTCTGTCAGGTTGTCCTCGCCACGCACGCCGATGAAGGCATCCATCTGCTCCATCAGGTGGCAGTCCACCTCTGCCATGATTTTCTGCTGTTCCTCTGTTGCGCCCAGAAGCAGCTCCCGTTCCAGAGAGTTTGTCATCATTTTTACAAAGGGGATTGCACCCACCCTGTAGGTCTCCTTGATAATCTGCTTTACCAGTGGCAGCGGATGCACGCCGTTGCAGGAAATCCAGACCTTTTCGCCCTTTTCCAGTTTGCAGGAAAAATGCACGAGGTTATATGCTAATGTTTTGATTCTTTCATCCATTTGAATAAGCTCCTTTCGTGCCGTAAAAACGGCTTTCTTCCATAGTATTGTACAATGTTTTACGAAAATACGCAAAGAAATTGACAAACATAGGCGAAAAAAGATAAAATAATAAAATATGGCAAGAAAGGGGGATTTTTGATGCGTGTAGCAATTCCCACAAAAAACAACAGAATCGATCCGCAGTACAGCCGTGCGGCGGAATTTACGATTTATGAAATAGAAATCGAGCTGGTGAAGAAAAAGGAGGTTGTTCCACTTGGAAAAACCTCCATTGCGGATTTTCTGACAGAGCAGGGTATTAACGCCGTTATCTGTGGCAACATCCGTTCCTCTGCCCGTAATATTCTCCGCGCAAAGCGGATTGAGCTGACCTATGGGGTGCTTGGCGAGGTGGATGATGTGATGATTCGCTATCTCAGCGGCGAGCGTTTGGGGGATATTGATGAAAACGCCTACTGGAAAGCAGGCAGAGAAGGAGAGTAATCTATGGCACTACTGGAACGTTTTTTTCCGGATATTTATGTGAAATCTGTATTTGAGCTGCCCTTGGAGGATCTGAAAAAGCTGGGCATCCGCGGTCTGGTGTTCGATATTGACAACACCGTTGCGCCCTTCGATGTGGCAGAGCCGGATGAGGAAATTGTGGAGCTGTTTGCTTTTTTGCGAAAAGAGGGATTTAAGCTTTGCATTTTGTCCAATAATACCAAGGAGCGTGTGCAGCTGTTTAACCGCAGGCTTGGTGCGCTGGCAATCCATAAGGGAGGCAAGCCCGGCATCAAGAAGCTGAATCGGGCAATGGAAATCATGGGAACAACACCCAAAACCACTGCCATGGTCGGCGATCAGGTCTTTACGGACATGTGGTGTGGACATCGGGGCGGACTGCTCTGCATCATGACCGCGCCCATCTGCAACCGGGATCAGCTCATTACAAAGGTAAAACGCGGTGCAGAGCGTCAGGTGATGAAGGTTTATTTCAAGAAATACGGGAAATAAGCATTGTTTTTTTAATTTTTTATTGAAAAATGCAGCTTCATCTATTAGAATATAAAAGGATATGTTTATTTTTGGAACGATAGAATAAACATCGATTTTGGATTTATAAAAATGATAAATAATTTGAGGAGGAAATATCATGATTTCTGCAGGTGAATTTAGAAAAGGCATTACTTTTGAAATGAACGGTGAGCCCCATGTAATTCTGGACTTCCAGCACGTTAAGCCCGGGAAAGGCTCTCCCTTCGTAAGAACAAAATACAAAAATATTCTGACAGGTGCTACAAGAGAAGAAGCGTTCAACCCCAACGATAAATTCCCCAAGGCACACATTGAAACAAAGAAGATGCAGTATCTGTATAATGACGGTGAACTGTACTACTTCATGGACAACGATACCTTCGACCAGATTCCTCTGCACCATGATCAGGTAGAAGAAGCACTGAAATATCTGAGAGAAAATGATGAAGCAACCATTAAGTTCTACAAAGGCGCTCCCTTCCTGGTAGAAGCACCTCAGTTCGTAGATTTGGTTATCACAGATACAGAGCCCGGCTTCGCAGGCAACACAGCACAGGGTGCGCTGAAGCCCGCTACTGTTGAAACAGGTCTGGTAATTCAGGTTCCTCTGTTCATCGAATCCGGTGAAAGGGTTCAGATTGACACAAGAACAGGCGAATATCTGGGCAGATCCAAAGAATAATTCTGAACAGACACTTGCATTTGATTTGGAGGCTATGACAAATGGAATATTTTGAAAAGAAGATTACCTATCTGAGAGGTCTTTGTGATGGGAGTGATTTTCCTGCCGAGAGCAAGGAAGGAAAGATTTTCCATGGGATTCTGGATGTTCTGGATGACATGGCTTTCATGTTGGAAACCTTCATGGATGATGAGGACCTCGTGATGGAGGATGAGAATTTGGACGAAACAGATGAGCCCATTTTCTTCTATTCCTTTAACTGCCCTTCATGTGGACAGGAGCTCGATGTAGACGAACAGACCATGGAGATGCAGACGGAAATTCCCTGTCCCGGCTGCGGCGCAACAGTGCCGATTGGTTCCGCGGATATGGATGATTTGCAGTTCTAAAAAATAACACTGCGCCTTCGCCGCAGGCGAAGAAGGCAGTATGAAGAAGCTAAGGTGTAATCCCAATGATAGGGTTACACCTTTTTTCTTAGAAAGAGGCAGAGAGATGGACGAGAAGAAAAAAATGCTGCTGGCGGATTTTGCGCTTTTGCTGGCGGCGACCTTCTGGGGGATGGGCTTTGTCGCAGGGGATATGGCGGCAAAGGCGTTCCCGACCTTTTGGATTATGGCGGTGCGGTTTCTGGGAGCGGCGTTCTGGATGGGACTTCTGTTTCGCCGCGCAGTAAAGAGCAGTATGAAAGAGGATATCAAGGCGGGAATGATTCTGGGCGGACTGCTCTTTTTGGCACAGCCGCTGCAGATTATTGCGCTGCGCTACACAACGCCCTCGAAGCAGGCGTTTCTGGTGACAACGTATGTGGTAATTGTGCCGTTTATTTCGTGGCTTGTGCTGCGCAAGCGTCCGCAGAATAAGGCTTTTGCCGCAGGGGCAATGGCACTTTTCGGAATTGGGCTGATTTCTCTGAGCGGTTCTCTGCGTGTGGAATTGGGGGATGCACTTTCGCTGCTGTTTGCACTGGTGTATTCGTTTCTGATTGTGGCAACGGGGATTTGTGCGAAGAAGGTGAGTCCTCTGGCGATGTCCTTTTATCAATATCTGACAGCAGGAGGACTTTCCCTTATCACAATGCTGATTCTGGGGGGAAATGCCGCAGGCGTATCCGCTTGTCGGTGTGGGTGCGATGGCATATCTGATGATTGTGAATACGGTTGGGGCATATACCTTACAGAATATCGCGCAGAGATATACCTCCGATACCCATTCGGCGGTGCTGCTTTCCATGGAATCGGTGATTGGGTATTTCTGCGGCGTGGTGCTGTATGGCGATCCCTTTACCACGCGCGTGCTGATTGGGGGATTGATTGTGTTTGGCGCAGTGCTACTTTCGGTGCTGAACTGGAAGGAGATTTTGAAAAGAAAACAGGCATAAAAAGAAAGACCGAAATCTCATTGAGAAATCGGTCTTTTTTGTTTTTGCCTTAATTAAAAAACTGCTTATGCCAAACGAGGAACATATAGATTGTCCAGATTTTACGGCTGTTATCCGCCTTCCCTGCCTTATGCTCGTCCAGATACTTCATGATTTCGTCTACCTTGAAGAATTCCTCTGCAGCGGGGCTATGGAAGGCTTCCTTTACCATGTTATAGTATTTTTCCTCTCTCAGCCAGATGCGGATGGGAACGGGGAACCCAAGCTTTTTCTTTTCTGCGACCATATCGGGCAGATAGCGGTGTGCCGCCTGCCGCATGGCAAATTTCGTATTTTCCTTATTGACCTTGTATTCTGTCGGAACCTTACGCGCCACATCGAACACAACTCTGTCCAGAAAAGGCACACGCACCTCAAGGGAGTTCGCCATGCTCATTTTATCGGCTTTTAAGAGGATATCCCCAATCAGCCAGAAATGAATGTCGATATACTGCATTTTGGTGACATCATCCAAGTCCTTCGCCTTATCGTAGAAGGGCTTTGTCAGCGCGGTATGGGGGTATTTGCCCGTAGGGTGCTTGAGGATGCGCTCGCGTTCTGCCTCATTGAGCATGAAGGCGTTGCCGATAAAGCGTTCCTGCAAATCCTTACTGCCGCGGATGAGGTAGTTTTTGCCCTTCATTTTCGGCAGCTTCTGTGCCATGGCACCCAGACCTTTACGGATGGGACGGGGCAGGCGTGTCAGGGGAAGCAGGTCATGCGGTTCGCGGTAGATATTATAGCCGCCGAACAGCTCATCTGCGCCTTCGCCGCTCATGCAGGTCTTTACCTGCTCCGATGCGGTTTTTGTGACAAAATAAAGTGCAATGGCAGAGGCATCTGCCAAAGGCTCGTCCATGTGATACTGCACGGTAGGGATGGAATCCCAGTATTCCTTTTTGGAAATCAGCTTGCTGTAGTTATCGATTTTGATTTTTTCGGACAATGCCTTCGCATAGTCGATTTCGTTATATTTTTCGTAATCAAAGCCGACGGTAAAGGTTTTGTCTCCGTGGAAACAAGCAGCAACATAGGAACTGTCCACGCCGCTGGAAAGGAAGGAGCCGACCTCAACATCCGCAACCTTATGCGCCTTGATGGAATCCTGCATAGCTGCATCGATTTCATCCACATATTCCTCCAGAGATTTGCTGCGGTCTGCCTCAAACACAGGCTCCCAATAGCGTTTGATATCCATTTTGCCGTCCTTGAAGGTGAAGCAATGCGCAGGCATCAGTTTGAAAATGCCTTTGAAGAAGGTTTCCTCCAGAACGCTGTACTGGAAGGTCAGATAATTTTCCAGTGCAATGGGATTGACCTCTTTTCTGACATCGGGGTGCGCCAGAATTGCCTTGATTTCGGATGCGTAAATCAGATTGCCGTTGGCAATGGTGTAATAAAAGGGCTTGATGCCGAAAAAGTCTCTTGCGCCGAAGATGGATTTGTTTTTCTTATCCCAGATAACGAAGGCAAACATCCCGCGCAGCTTTTGCAGGAGTTCCTCGCCCCATTCCTCGTAGCCATGAATCAGCACCTCGGTATCGGCGCGGCTGCCCATGACATGTCCCTTGGCTTCTAGCTCCTCTCTTAATTCTCTATGGTTATAAATCTCGCCGTTGAAGGTGATGACCATATCTTTTGTTTCGTTATAAATGGGCTGACTGCCGCCCTCCAGATCCACAAAGCTGAGACGGCGAAAGCCCATGGCAATGCCGTCATCCAGATGAGAACCGTCACTGTCAGGCCCTCTGTGGATGATTTTATTTTTCATTGATTCCAGAATTTCCTCGGGCGAAGCAATCTGCCCGGTAAAGCCGCAAAAGCCACACATATATTTTTCCTCCCTTTCAGAAAAGGTTTTTGCACATATTTTTACATCTTATTACTGTAGCACAAAGAAAGGGGAAAAGCAACTTAACGAAGAAATTCGTCGGTTTCCTCCGCTGCTTTTTCTGCCTGCTCATTTCTGCCGAAAAGGGCGGAAAGATAGCGCAGCCCTTCGGAAAAGCCCTCCTGCCACCAATCGAAGGAGAAGGTGAAGCCCCAGTTGCCCCTTGTTGTGCCGGGAATATTCATGCGGTGCTCTGTGCCGAGGGAAAGCACATCCTGTAGGGGCAAAATGGCAGTATCCGCAGGAGAGGAAAGCGCAAGGCGGATAAAATCCCATGCCGCATTGGAACCGTCCACGTTCAGATAGCGGCGGTAATGATCCTTTTCCTGCTCCGTTGCCGCCTGATACCAGCCGTTTGTGGTGTCATTATCATGCGTACCGGTATAGACAACGGTATTTTTATCGTAGCAATGGGGCAGATAGGGGTTGTTTTTTTCCTGCCCGAAGGCAAACTGCAAAATCCGCATGCCGGGGAGTCCTGCAAAGTCGCGCAGGGCGGCAACCTCATTTGTAATGATGCCCAAATCCTCCGCGATGAGGGGAAGAGGAGAGCCGAGCTTTTCTTTCAGCAGGGTAAAAAATGCTTCGCCGGGGGCAGAAGCCCATTTGCCGCCGCGTGCATTCTCTGCCCCGAATGCGACCTCCCAGCAGGCGGAAAAGCCGCGGAAATGGTCAATGCGAAGGATATCGACATCCTGCAAATTCTTTTGGATACGGGAAAGCCACCACGCAAAGCCTGTTTTTTCATGCTCCCGCCAAGCATAGTGCGGATTGCCCCAAAGCTGTCCCGTTTCGCTGAAATAATCGGGCGGCACGCCGGTGACGCAGGTTGGGAAGCCCTTGCTGTCCAGACGAAAGAGCTTCTGATGCGCCCAGACATCTGCGCTGTCATAGGAGACGAAAATGGGCGCGTCCCCGATGACGGAAATGCCCTTTTCGTTGGCGTAGGCCTTCACTGCCTGCCACTGCTTTTGGAAGATATATTGCAGGAAAATTTCCTTTTTGATGGCAGGGGCAAGCTGCCTTCTCCATTTTTTCAGAGAAAGAGCGTTTCGTCTTTTCAATCCGCGTGGAAAGGAGACCCAGAAGGCATTGTCATAATATTCATGTAGTTTTTCCGTAGGAAGGGAAAGCCCTGCACATTCCTCACAGAACAGATCGAATCCCTCCGTGGCTTCTTCGGTGGCACGGACGGAAAGAAAATGCTGCTTCAGCGCAGTATAGAGGGCGTAATCTGCAAGCCAGTAGGCATTTTCAGCCTGAAAGACGGCATAATCCGCAGGAGCCTCCTTTTGCTGAAAGGCTTGAAAGGCTTTTTCGAGCAGGGGCAGCTTGACCGCCGCCGCTTTTTCGTAATCAACCCTTGCGGCAGGGGGAACGGAAGCGTTCTGCAAATCCGCTTCGCTCAAGAGACCTTCTTCCAGAAGCAGCTCCGGACTGATGAGCAGGGGGTTGCCGGCAAAGGCGGAGGCACTGGAATAGGGCGAGCCGCCTGCATCGGTGGGGACGAGGGGCAGAATCTGCCAGAGGGTTTGTTTGGCTTCTGCAAGCCTATCAAGAAAGGTATATGCCGCCTGCCCGAAATCACCCACGCCGAATGCCGACGGCAGGGAGGACGGGTGCAGGAGGATACCGCTTTTTCTGTTTGCCATAGAGGATCACTCCTTTTTCAAAATCAAATTTCAAACAATATTTTTATTATTATACCATGTTTGCAGGGGAAGAAAGCAGCTGCGAAGCAGATATTTTCTTCCGCAAGGCATGGTATGAGCAGGCTATGCCTGCGAATCGTAGAATTTGCTGTGAAAACAGCAGATAGACGCTGTAAGCGGCTAACCCACGGATAGGTCCGTGGGTATTATACCATGTTTGCAGGGGAAGAAAGCAACTGCGAAGTAGATATTTTCTTCCGCAAGGCATGGTGTGAGCAGGTAAATCGAAAATCTGCGGCAGGCACGAAAATTTGTTAAAATCTGTTGCCTCTGCCAGAAAAAGACGGGGTTTTTCGCGCAGCGAACGGAAACAATAACAAGGCAATCAAAACGTATTGCGACAAAAATATCAAAAATATCTGGGAGGGATTTTATGTTTGGCAGAAGGGCAGGACTTTTTTCCGCATTGGCGGCAGTGATGCTGCTGCTCGGCGGCTGCGGCAACGCAGGAGCGAATCTGGGCGGCACGATGGATGGCTATAACAATGGCTATGGCAACGGAAGATATGCAAACGGCGGCGCAGCCTACTGGGATGGTTACGGTATCAACAGCGGCAGAAGCATGGATAATGGTGCGAATTATACCACCTATGGCACACGAAATGACAGCATAGGCACTACCCTTGGGCAGGATTTGGAGGACACATGGGATGACCTGACAGGGCAGGACAGAAAAACGAACGATAAGGACAGCAAGACCGGCAGCAAAACAGAAAACAACACCAACAAAGTGGTCGATTAAGAAAGAGAGCGTGGCGGAGAATCTCCGTTTACGCTTTTTTCCTTTTGAAAATGGAAAACGGAAAAGACATACATAAAAAAAGGTTGATTTTCCATACTAAGGGCGAAAGGGGGCGGCGGTTTTGACAAAAAAATGCAAACGGACGGCAATCGGTCTTGTGACAGGCTTTGCAAATGGCTTATTCGGCAGTGGCGGCGGCACAATCGTGGTGCCGGCGATGGAGCGGTTTTTAGGGGAGGAGGAGCATAAGGCGCATGCGACCGCCATTGCGGTGATTTTGCCCTTATCCCTGCTCTCACTGGGAGTTTATCTCTGGAAAGCGGATTTGGGCGCAGTCTGGAGGATTGCGCTCTGGGCATCGGCAGGGGGACTGGTCGGCGGCTTTGTCGGGGCGAAGCTGCTGCAGCGTGTCAGCGGTGTATGGCTGCACCGCATTTTCGGGGCATTCATGCTTGCGGCGGCAGTGAGGTTAATCTTATGATGTGGGGCGTTGCGGCGATTGGATTTTTTTCGGGCATCATCAGCGGCATGGGAATTGGCGGCGGCACCATTCTGATTCCGGCGCTGCTTTTTCTGACAGAGGTGAACCAACAGCAGGCACAGGGCGTGAATCTGATTTATTTTATCCCAACGGCAGTTGTGGCGCTCATTACGCACCATAAAAACGGAACGCTAGATCTGAAAACCGCAAAGCCGCTTGCACTTCTGGGTCTGGCAGGGGCGGCGGCAGGGGCATTTTTGGCGGTTTCGCTGGAATCGGAGATACTGAAAAAGCTGTTTGGGGGCTTTCTGCTGTTGATGGGGCTCAGTGAAATTTTCAAGAAGAAAAAAGGAGAGGATACACATGCAAAGGGATGATTTTATGAAACTCAAGCTGAAATTTGCACAGACGGATGTGGCAGGCAAGATTGCGATTTATACGGAAACGCCGGGGCTGAGCGCAGCGCAGTATAAGGAGCTTCTGCGGATGTATCCCATAGACCGACTGGAGGAGCTGGAAGCAGTATTAGCCAAAATGTAAGGAGGACTGCCGTAAGGCAGTTCTTTTTTTGAAAAGAAAGAAAATGCCTGTTCCCGTTTTGAAATTTATGGTATACTAAACGAAGCTATAGGTGTTTTTCAAAACGGACGAAAGGGGCTGTGGGACTATGGAATTGATTGAAAATTTATTTGTCGGCGGCAATGTGACGGATTTGGAAACCATTGTTTACAGTCTGCGTCGTGAGGTTCCTGTCCTGCGGCTGTACTGCATCGTCTATTTTGAGGACAAAAACAGATTGGAGCTGCTTTCCTCCCATGAGCTGTTTCATACACGAAATAAAAACCGCCCTGCGAAAATCGCAGGCATTGCCATGGGCAGGGAGGAAACGGTGGATTTGCTTCTCTTTATGGCGAAAAGAGCGCAGGAGGAGGGGCGAAATCCTGCCAATCCAAGGGAGCTGATGTTATAAAAAATGCTTACGAAGATTTTTTATCATATTCTGGGGCTTCTGGTTGCCTTCTGCCTGCTGTTTGCAGTGCTGATTACCGTAACGGAAACACTGCTGTATCGGGTGGATGGCTACTTTGCGAAGGAATATCAGAAATATGCGGTCACAGAGCGCGTGGATATGAGGCTGTCTGATTTGCTTTCTGTGACGGATGAAATGATGGACTATCTGAAGGGCGACAGGGAAAATCTGAATGTGGAAGCCGTCATCGGCGGCGTGCAGAGGGAATTTTTCAATGCCAAGGAAAAACGCCACATGCAGGATGTACGGGAGCTGTTTTTGCAGGGGCTGGCACTGCGCAGAGGGGCGGTATTTGTCGGCGTTTTGGCGGCGGCGTTTCTTTGTTTGAAAAAAAGACAGGCGGTACTTCTTAGGATGCTGCAGTGGGGCATTGCGGGAGTGCTTTGCACCATGCTAGGGCTTGGAGCTTTGATTTCGATGGATTTCACAAAATACTTCACCTATTTCCATCTGATTTTTTTCGATAACATGGACTGGTATTTGAATCCGAAAACGGATTTGTTAATCAACATTGTGCCCGAAGGGTTTTTTCGGGATACTGCCTTGCGGATTGCAGGAATGTTTCTGGCGGTCAGCCTTCTGTTCTGGCTGATGGCAGGCGCACTGCGGCGAAGGCTGAAATAAAGAAGGCTGAAATAAAAAGGATTGCTATGATAAAGTTGATTTTATTCGGAATTTTAAAGGGAATCGGCATTTTGCTGCTGGTGCTGCTGCTTCTCCTTCTGCTTATGGTGCTTGTGGTGCTGCTTTCGCCCATCAGGTATCATCTGGAGGGAGAGAAAAGGGCGGCGGTCAGCGGTTCTTTTGGTGTGTCATGGCTTTTTGGGGCAATCCGTGCCGATGGCGGCTATACACCTGAGGGGGGCAGCCGGCTCAAGCTGAGGGTGCTTTGGTTTACATCTGTCGGCGGCGAGGAGAAGCCCAAAAAGAAGAAAAAGAAGAAGAAAAGGAAAGAGCCGGAGCCGATAGAAATACATGCGGCGGAAAGAGAGCCGGAAAAGGAGAAACCAAAACAGGCACTAGAGCAAGAACCGAAGCAGCCAAAGCAGGCACCGAAGCAGTCGGAGCCGAAAAATCAGGCGAAGCCGCAGAGAATGGCGGAAAAGCAGCCGAAAACCATGCGGCGTGTAAAGCTTTCGGAGATTGCGGAGAAGCCACCTGAGCCGGAGGAAATCGAGGACGATGCCTTCTTTACGGGAGAGGAGCAGGAAAAAGCAGAGGAACCGGAGAAGAAGGAGAAAATCCCCCCGATTCTAAAGGAGCTTTGGAGCATTGAGGATAAAAAGCAGATTTTCAAGGCATTTGGGAAGCTGTTGAAGCGGCTGTTGAAGGGGATTTTGCCGGGGAATTTCTTCCTCAAGGCAACCATCGGGACGGGAGACCCGCCGACAACAGGCTATCTGCTCGGTCTGGCAGGGATTCTGGTTGCGAAATTCGGTAATGACATACAGATAAAAGGAGACTTCACGAAAGCAACCGTGGAGGATATCGAAATACGGGTAAAAGGAAAAATTGTACTCGGCAGGCTGCTTTGGGCAGTGCTTGCCTTTGGGCTGACAAAGCCCGTCAGAAGGGCAATCCGAAAGGAAATCAGATATTTCAGAGGGAAAAAGGCGGATGCGAAAGGAGAAACAGCATGAGCAAGGATTTTAATGAGGCGGTAGATGTATTATTTCATAAAGTAGATGATCTGGTATCCACAAAAACGGTTGTGGGGGATGCTATTGTAGTTGGCGATATGACGCTTCTGCCCCTGATTGATGTGGCAGTGGGCGCAGGAGTCGGCGCAAAGGAAAGTGCCAATGCGGCAGGCGGCATGGGAGCAAGAATTACCCCCTCCGCGATTCTGATGATTCGCCCCGACGGAGTGCAGCTTATCAATGTGAAGAATCAGGATGCGCTTTCCAAGCTGATAGATATGGCACCCGGAGTGGTCAATAAGCTGAATTTCGGTGCTGTGTTCAGTGGCAGAAACAAAAAAGACAGGGCACAGGAGGAAGTGAAATTTGAGGAGGAAACCATTATAGAGGAATAAATTGCCGAAAGGAGAGAGTCCTGTATGAAGGTTTTGATTGAATTATATGATAAGGATACGCTGAAAAATATCGTTGCACCGCTGACCCTGCGGCCCGATAGGGTGGTGTACCTCTATGATAAGGGAATGGACGATAGGGATGCGTTTCGTTCTCTGGTGACCTGCTTTCAGAAAAACATGCCCAATATCGTTGTGGAGGATATCCCTGTAGACATCAGCTCTGTGAAAACCCTGCGTGCGGCGGTCTGCCGTGTGGCAGAGCGGTACGAGGCGGCAAACTGCACGCTGGAGCTGACGGGCGGCAGTGAGCTGATGATGATTGGCGCATATCAGGCAGGGCTTGAAATGGGAATTCGCATGGTACATACGGATTTGGTGAAGGGCTGCATTACGGATATTGAAACGGATGAAAAGCTGACGGATATTGCAACGCTGACGCTGGAGAACTTCATTGATGCCAAGGGCGCGTGCTTTATGGGGGAATCCCATCAGCCGCCGAGACCGGAACGCTATGATGCCATCAATAATATGGCAAGGTTTCTGTTCCGCCATCTGCGGGATTGGAAGATAACCTGCAGCTGGCTGCAGACGGTGGCGGCGAGAGGCTTTTCGCATGATTTGCAGATGGAAAGCCGCAGAAATATCCATACCAAAAGCGGAAAGCCTGTTTCCCCGAAGGATGAAATTCTTTTGGAATTTGAGAAAAACGGCTTTTTCAAGAAGCTGAGTCTGGATAAGAATGGGGTTTGGATACGGTTCAACTCCTTGCAGGATAAGCAATACTGCATCAACTATGGCGTATGGCTGGAATTATATGTCTATGTGGCGGCGGCAAGCAGCGGTGCGTTTCAGGATGTGAAGCTTGGAACGATGATTGACTGGAATGTGTATGACGGGCTGAAAATCGGCGGAAACGAAATTGACGTAATGCTGATGGAGGATTCCCTGCCTGTTTTCATTTCCTGCAAGCTTAAGGATGCGGATACTGCGGCACTGAATGAGCTGCTGATTGCGAAAAAGCGGTTGGGCGGCTGGTTCTCCAAGGGGATTATTGTAACCTTCAGCAGAGAAAAGCAGGAGGGCACGGGGACGTATCAGCGATGCAAGATGCTTGGGCTGGAAATGCTCGATGAAAGGGATATTCTGGCGGTGGATTTTCGGGAGCGGCTGGTGCGGACGATTCGTGAGCATGATCTTATCAGTCTGAAATGGAAGAAGGTATAAGGGGGAAGTCCCCCTAGGTCGAAACAGGGTTTCGGCTTTGATATAAAAGGAGGCGGATGCCTTGGCAAAAAAGAATACCAGAAACACCAAGAGCCGTATCGTTTCGGCGGCATGGAAGCTATTCTATGAAAACGGCTATGATGATACAACGGTGGAGGAAATCGTAGAGGAATCGGGAACCTCCAAGGGCTCCTTCTATCATTATTTCAGCGGCAAGGATGCCCTTTTAAGCTCCCTTTCCGATTTATTTGATGATAAATATCAGGAGCTGATTCCGACGCTTGACCCCGAAATGGACAGCTTTGAGCAGCTGATGTATCTGAATCGGGAAATGTTTCTGATGATTGATGACAGCATTTCCCTTGATTTGACGGCAAGGCTTTATGCCTCTCAGCTGATCACCACGGGGGAAAAGCACCTGCTCGACCATAACAGAATCTATTACAAACTGCTGCGGCAGATTGTGACGGAGGGGCAGAAGAAGGGCGAGCTCAGAGAGGATGTTTCCGTGAACGAAATTGTAAAGGCGTATGCGCTCTGTGAGCGTGCGCTGATTTATGACTGGTGCATCAGCAACGGGGATTATTCCCTTTGCCAATACGCAAAAAGCATGATGCCTGTTTTTTTGAACAGTTTTCGTGTGAAAAAAACAAAAAACGGCGAATAATAAAAAAAGATTTTTTTTTGGATAGAAATAAGTTCTGGAAATCGTATAGTCAGAAAAGATTGAAATTGCAGTCTTTCTGGCTATTTTTTGTTTTGTCGTTCTGTTTTTTGTTCGGACTTTATTCTGTATTTTGTTCTGGTAAAAAGTATGATAGAATAGCCGCAAAAGCAAGATGAAACAGAAAAAACAAGAAACGAAGGAAGGGTAAAGAAACATGATTTCAGCAAAGGTTTTAATCATGCTCACAATTCTGGTCTATCTGGGCGGCATGATTATCATTGGGATTTATTGTTCCAAGAAAAATGAAAATGTAGGCGATTTCTATCTGGGCGGCAGAAAGCTTGGTCCATTTGTTACGGCAATGTCCGCAGAGGCATCGGATATGAGCAGCTACTTATTGATGGGGCTGCCCGGTCTGGCATATTTAAGCGGTGTGGCGGATGTTGGCTGGACGGCAATCGGGCTTGCCATCGGTACATACCTGAACTGGTTGGTTGTCGCAAAGAAAATCCGTATTTATACGCACAGACTGGATGCAATTACTATCCCCGATTTCTTCTCCCGTCGTTACCATGACGAGAAGAATATTCTGATGTGCATTGCGGCTGTGGTTATCATTATTTTCTTCATCCCCTATACAGCAAGCGGCTTCGCTGCATGCGGCAAGCTGTTCAGCACCCTGTTCGGTGTGAATTATATTCCTGCCATGGTCATCAGTGCGATTGTTATTGTGCTGTATACCGCGATGGGCGGCTTCCTTGCAGCAAGCACCACAGACCTGATTCAGGGGATTGTGATGAGTATTGCACTGCTGATTATCGTATTCTTCGGGATTCATATTGCAGGCGGCTTTGATGCCGTAATGGATAACGCAAGAAGCATGACAGGCTATCTGAGCTTTACCATGACACACGACCCCGTCAGCAAGACCGCATCTCCCTACGGCTTCCTGACCATCTGCTCCACATTGGCGTGGGCATTGGGCTATTTCGGTATGCCCCATATTCTGCTGCGCTTCATGGCGATTGAGGATCATAATAAGCTGAAATTATCCAGAAGAATTGCGGTTATCTGGGTTGTCATTGCGATGGGCGTTGCCATTCTGATTGGTATCATCGGGAACGCGATGACAAAGGTTGGCGCGGTTCCCCTTCTGGAGGGCAGTGCATCCGAAACGATTATCGTATGCGTTTCCGACCTGCTGAGCAAGCATGGCTGCCTTGCGGCAATTGTTGCAGGTATTGTGCTTTCCGGTATTCTGGCGGCAACGATGTCCACGGCGGATTCTCAGCTTCTGGCGGCATCCTCCAGCATTTCCCATAACCTTTTGGGCGGCTTCTTCCGTGTGAATATTTCCGAAAAGGCGGCAATGCAGGCGGCAAGAGTTTCCGTTCTGGTAATTTCCGTGATTGCGGCCTTCATCGCGAGAGACCCCAACAGCTCCGTTTTTGGTATCGTATCCTTCGCATGGGCAGGCTTCGGTGCGGCATTCGGCCCCGTTGTGCTGACAGCGCTGTTCTGGAGACGCTCCAATAAGCAGGGCGCACTGGCAGGCATGATTGTCGGCGGTGTGATGGTATTCGTATGGAAATATCTGATTCGTCCCATGGGCGGTATCTGGGGCATTTATGAGCTGCTGCCCGCATTCCTGCTGGCTCTGGCGGCAATCATTATTGTCAGCCTTGCAACACAGGCACCCGAACAGGCTGTTCTGGAAGAATATGACGCAGTGACAAAGGAACTGAAAAACGAAAAATAAAAAATAAAAAATAAGCATTGAAAATCCCTCTGCTGAATGAATGCGGCACAGGGATTTTTTGTTTGCAGAAAAATTTCTCTGCTTGTTCTTCTTTAAAAAATTGAAAAAGAGAGGCGGTATCTGTATAATGGATACAGATAAAGAAAATGACAAAGGGAGGAACTGCCGTGAAAGCATTGATTACGGGCGCAACGAGCGGTATCGGGCGCGAAATGGCGAAAATATTGGCTGCACGGGGCGTGGATTTAATCATTGCCAGCAGGGATGAGCAAAGAATGCGGCACATTGCAAGGCGTCTGCCTGTGGCAGTGCGGACGATAGCGGTGGATTTATCCAAAGCAGAGGACTGCTATCGGCTGTATGATGCGGTGAAGGCGGAAGAAATTGATATCCTCATCAATAACGCAGGCTTCGGCGCGTATGGCGCAACATGGGACGTTCCGCTGGAAACGGAGCTGAATATGCTGGATTTGAACGTGCGCGCAGTGCAGATTCTGACAAAGCTGTTTCTGGCAGATTTCCGTAAGCGTGGCAGTGGGCGTATCCTCAATGTGGCATCCTCTGCGGGCTTTCTGGCAGGGCCGCTGATGTCCGGCTATTATGCGACAAAGGGCTATGTGCTGCGGCTGAGCGAGGCCATTTCCGAGGAGCTGCGGCAGGAGGGCAGTCGGGTGACAGTGACGGCTCTCTGTCCCGGACATGTGGAGACGAATTTTGATGCGCGCGCAAAGGTACGCCGCTCCATTGGCGGCGTTTCTGCGAAAAGAGTCGCGCAGGCAGGGATAGAGGGGATGCTCCGCGGCAAGGTGGTTGTCCTGCCTGGGGCATTGATGAAAATGACCTATGTCGGAGAAAAGCTTTTACCTGAGTCATGGATGCTGAAAATTGCCTATCGGGCACAGGCAAGGAAGGGTTGAACCGTATGCAAAGAGCAAGGCAAGTTTTGAAAAATACCGTCCGCGGTTATATCACGAAGGATGTCGGCAAGCGAGCAGCTTCACTGACGTATTATCTCCTGTTTGCGATTTTCCCCTTTCTGGTTGCGCTGATTTCCATTTTGGGTCTGCTGCATCTGCCGATGATTTCGCTTGAGGGCGAGGCGGCGGCGTTTTTGCCTGCGGATGTAATCACGCTGCTGAACCGGACGATTACCCACATGACGGAGGCATCCAATGGGGCAATTTTCACCTTTGGTGTGGTGTTTGCGCTGTGGTTTCCGTTTCGGGCGGTAAGAAACATGACGGAGGAGGTTTCGGATATCTATGGCGGCGAAAAGCCGACGCACCATACGCTGCGGGTGCTGCTGCTGGCAATATTCATTCTGTTTCTGATTCCTGCGATGCTGTTTCTGATGATCATCGGGGACTCTGTTTTGAACTATGTGGCGCAGTTTCTGCCGATTACGGTGGAATTTATCTCCTTCTGGACAAAGGCGCGTTTCCTTTCCATGGGCTTTGCGCTGATTCTGCTGACCTCGGCAGTGTATTATCTTTCGCCGTGTCAGCCGCCGAAGTGGCGGTATATTTTTCCTGGGGCGCTGCTTTCTACATCCTTCTGGATGCTGTATTCCGTATTCTTCTCGTATTATGTAGACCACATGGGGAATTATTCCGTGATTTACGGCTCTATCGGGGCAATCATCGCCTTCCTCATCTGGTTGAATCTTTCGCTGACGGCACTGCTTCTGGGGGCGGTGTTTAATCAGGCATTGCGCGAAACCGCCGCTTATGAAAAACTTTCTTCCGAAATCTGAGGATTTTACTGGATTTTTTCAGATTATATGGTATAATTAGTTTTAGTTTAAAACGAAAAACGGAGGTTAAGCAATGAAAAATATGTTATATAAGGCAAAAGGCGCACTGGCGCTGACCCTTGCGGTGAGCATCTGCGGGGCGCAGTGTGTGCCCGTGTTTGCGGCTGAGGCTCTTTCCGCGGCGCAGCAGGGTGTGCAGGCGACACCTGTGAAGGAGCTGACAGAGGAAGAAAAGGCGGCATTGCAGCTGCCGAAGCTGACCGCAGAGGAAGCATTGGCGAAGGCGAAAAAGCATAGCCCCGATCTGAGAGAAATTCAGGATACCTTGGATTATCTGGATGATACGCTGGATGACATTGACAGAAGCGCAGGCGGCACGGTCACTGTGCCGAATGTGGAATATAAAAAATGGGTGAATGATGGATGGCAGAAGGTTGTTTCTGCCGTTTATCAGGCAGAGCAGGGCAAAAAGCAGGCAAGAATCGGCGAGGAGCTGCAAAACCTTGGTCTGGAGGTTTCTGTAAAATCCTATTTTATCTCCATCAAGAGTAGCGGGGACAGCCTTGCCCTGACGAAGAAAAACGCTGAAATCCAGAAAAAGCTGTATGAGCAGGGGAAGGAAAAGAACCGTCTGGGTCTTCTGAGCAAGTATAACCTGAATCAGCTGGAGATTGCGGCAAAGCAGGCGCAGGATAATGTGGCACTGCTGGAGGCAAGCATGGAGCAGCTTTACATCAAGCTGAATGACCTGATGGGGGAAAAGGCAGATGCCCGTTTTGAATATGTGTATGACGTTGCCTATACGCCTTATAAGCTGAGTCTGCCGATGGAGCAGTATCTCAACGCGGCGCTGAAAAAGGATCTGACCGTTCAGCTGAAGGAGCTTGCATTGGATTCTGCGAAGTTTACGAAAAACTATGTCGGCGAATCGAATACGCGTCTGGATTCTAATACGCAGGAATATAATTATGACACCGCAAAGCGTAATCTGAAAACGGCAAAAACCGATAAGGAAATGGCAATCCGCAATGCGTATCTGCAGCTGCAGCAAATGGAAACACAGATTACCTCTGCACAGTCCTCCCTAACAAAGGCACAGGCAGATTACCGTGCGGCGCAGATTAACCTGCGGGCAGGCAATGTGACAAAAACAGCCGTAGAGCAGGCAGAAATGGGCGTTGTTTCCGCGCAGAACAGCCTGAATCAGCTGATTTATAATTACGATATGTTGGTATTTACCTTTGAAAACCCCAGCCTTCTTGGCAACACCACACAGGCGCAGTAAAATAGAGATAAAATTCAAAGAGGTCTTGAGCAAATATGCTCAGGGCTTCTTTTTTTGCATAGATTTCCTTTTCCTTCACAAACTAGGAAAAATGGTTGGCGGTGAAAAGGGATGCAGATAAAGAAGGAGTTGCAGAAAAATAAACAGGTGATGCAGGAAGCCTTTCGCGACTGCGGTGATATCATTATGCGTGAGTTTCGCATCCGCGGCGGCGAGGGCACGCTTTTTCTTGCATATACGGATAATATTGTGGATGGGGATGCCATTCAGAATTTTATCATGACAAATGTGATGGCGCGCTGTGAAATGCAGGGAACGGAGGGACTGCTGCAGAGCCTGATGGAGGAGGTCATTGCCATTGGGGAGCTGACGAAAATCACCACGATGGAGGAGGTTTTTGATGCCGTTCTTCTGGGGGATACGGTGCTTCTCATGGATGGGGATGATTTCGCCTTGCAGGCTTCGACGAAGCATTTCCCCACGCGCGGCGTGAATCAGGCGGAAACCGAGGTGGTTGTGCAGGGACCGAAGGATGCCTTTACGGAGCTGATGTCTGTAAATGTGGTGCTGACGAGAAGGCGAATTCGGGATACACGGCTGAAGGTGAAGCGGAAGAAGATGGGCAGAAGGAGCAAAACGGATGTGGCACTGCTGTATATGGAGGATTTGGTGCGTCCTGAGCTGCTGCAAAAGATAGAAACGCAGGTGGATTGTTTGGATTTAGACCATCTGCCGGACAGCGGCTATGCGGAGCAGATGTTGGAGAAGCGGCAGTATTCGCCCTTTCCGCAGCTGCAGATGACGGAGCGCCCCGATAAGACCGCCTCTGCCCTTCTGGAGGGGCGCGTGGCACTTCTGCCCGATAATACGCCCTATGCCATCCTTCTGCCGGCAACACTGAATACCTTCTTTCAGGCGGCAGAGGATTATTATGACCGCTGGGAGATTATGAGCTTTATTCGGCTGATTCGCTTTGTGGCGGCGTTTCTGACGGTTACGCTTCCGGGGCTGTATATTGCGTTTGCGGTCTATCATCCGGAGCTTTTGCCAACCGCGCTTGCCCTCAAGGTTGCGGCAACGAGAGAAACCATTCCGTTTTCTGTCATTGGTGAGGTGCTGATTATGGAAATCGCCTTTGAGCTTCTGCGTGAGGGCGGGATTCGCCTGCCATCCCCCGTCAGCTCTACCATTGGCATTGTCGGCGGCATTATCATCGGTTCGGCGGCGGTGGATGCAGGGATTGTCAGTCCGACGGTTGTGATTGTTTCCGCGCTGACGGGCATCTGCTCCTTTGTGATTCCGAATGTTTCGATTGTTTCGGGTCTGCGCATCAGCAAATACGTTGTAATTTTCTTCGCGGCTGTGTTCGGGCTGTTCGGGGTCTGGGCGGCACTGCTGCTGCTTCTGGCGCATCTGGCAAGTCTCACCTCCTATGGCATCCCTTATCTGTATCCCTTCTGCTCCTCCTCCGTCAATGATGACATGGATTGGGAGGACAGCATTTTTCGTCTGCCGCTTTCCGAAATGAAGCGCAGACCGATTTTTACACGTCCCGATGCACGGCGGCGGAAGGAGGAGGAATGATGTTTGCGGAGAATCGGAAAATTTCTATCAGACAGCTGCAAGTGCTGTTATTACTGGATTGCTTTGGCACTGCTGTCCTTTTTCTTCCGGCGGAGCTGGCCGAGATAAGCGGCAGAGGGTGCTTTTTTGCGGCTTTGCTTGGCGGCTTGGGGGTGTCGGCTGCTTCCCTTCTGCTGACGGCAGTAGGAAGGCGGATGCCCAATGGTACGGTGGTCGATTGGTGCCGGAGCGTCTGCGGCAATGGTGTCGGGACAATCCTTTTGCTTGGCTTGGCAGGAAAGCTTTTGCTTGACGGGATGATTGAGCTGCGGATTTTCAGCGAAATTATCTGCCGTTTTATGCTCCCTGCAACGCCTGTCTGGGTGCTTTCGCTGGTGCTGCTTCTGGTCGCAGGTGCGCTTGCGGCGCAGGGAACGGAATGTCGGGGCAGAACGGCGGAAATCCTCTTTTTTCTGGTAGCAATTCCCTTGCTTCTGGTGCTTCTGGCGGTGGCGGCTTCTACGCAGTATGCGCGCGTTCTGCCGCTTACCCTGCCTTCTCCTTCGGGCATCGGGGCAGGGCTTGCGGAGATGAGCATTGTATGCAGGGGGCTCGTTTTTCTTTATTTTATCTATCCGGATTTGAAAAAGCCTGTCGGCTTCGCAGTCTGGAAAGCCTGTCTTTTGATAACGGCAGTGGTGACGGTCATCGTGCTTCTCTGTCTGGCGAATTACGGCGAGGGGATGCTTGCCGCAAAGCTTTTGCCGACATTGCAGATGCTGGAGCGTGTCAGCTTTACGGGCGTTTTTCTGACCAGACAGGATTTGCTTCTGCTTTGGTTCTGGATGGCATCGGCGGTGCTGTTTCTTTCGGGTGTGGTGTTTTTCGGCTCCCTTCTGGGGACGCAGCTATGCAGACAGGCGGAAAAAAAGCGAAAGCTTTGGCTCTGGGTGGTGCTTGCGGCTTTGTTTGCGTTGTCATTTCTGCCCGAAAGCCTTATGGCGGCACAGCGTCTGCGGCTTGCCGTTTCGCCTTGGCTGAATCTGGCGTATCTGGTGGGACTGCCGGTTTTATTGCTCTTGCTTGGCAGGAAGGGAGAGAAAAAGGATGTATAAAAAATTTGTTTTGCTGGCGTTGGCAGTCCCCTTTTTTTTGACCGGCTGCTGGGATAAAAAGGACCCGGAGGATAGGGCATTTATTATCACCCTTGGGGTAGACACGGCGGCAGAAAACGGCTGTCGCTTCACCTTTGCGCCTGCGAATATCGAAACGGGCGAGGCAGAAACTTATGCCGCGGAGAGTGAAACCCTTTCGGGGGCGGTCGCGCAGGTGGATACCTACACCTCTCGTAAGACGGACTTGGGGCAGCTAAAAACGGTTATCTTAGGGGAAGGTCTTTTGCGGGACAGTGCAAGGCTGGATGCCCTTCTGGGGGAGCTGGAGCGCAGTCAGGCGGTTTCGGAGAAGGTGATGCTTCTGGCGGCGGATTCTGCGGCGGCTTGCGTGGAAAAGGCTATGAAGGAGGACAGTAAGACAGGTCTGTTCCTCTGGGATTTTTATAAAAATACCGCCGAGGAGGTGGCGGTCACGAAGGGGATCGATTTGGATACCTTTCTGACGGAGCGCACGGAGCGGGGCGGCAATGGCGTGCTTCCGCGGATTCGCGCAGAGGGGGAAAGGCTGCGGCTTGGCGGCGGCATGGCAGTGTCCGCAAGGGGTGCTTCTATTCTGAATGAGCAAGAGGAACGCGGTTATCTTTTCTTGCTGGGAGATGCCGAGGGGGCGGTTCTGGAAGGAAAGTATGAAGCGGCGGTTTTGCCTTTGGCGGTTACAAAAACAAAGGCAGACTACGATTTTCAGGCGGTAGGGGACACCGTTCTCTGCACCGTAACGCTTCCCGTAGAGGGAACCTTGCAGGGCGGCAGGGGCGAATTGCTTTCCGCGGAACAGAAAACGGAGTTGGAGAGTATTTTTTCCGCAAGCATAAAAGAGGAGGTGGAGCATACGATAAAAACAGCACTGTCCGAAGGGGTGGATTTCCTCGGTATTCTGCCAAGGGCAGAGCGCGCGCTGCCGCAGCTTGCAAAAGCCTGCACACAGGAGCAGCTTTGGGAGCGGATGGCGTTTCGCGTTGTCCCAAAGGTGCAGATTACGGATATGGGGCGCAAGCGTTGATTAAAATTTGAAAAACTTGGAAATCCTGTATCTGAACAAATCAGAAAAGGGGAGAACGGGATGGCTTGGAAACAGACGCTCAGGGAGCTTTGGCAAAAGGAAAAATGGTATTGGCTTGCAGCAGTGGTGCTTGGGGTGCTGCTGAGTCTGCTGTTCGCCGCCCATTGGACGGAGGGCTATGCGGATATGATTCAGAAGGGGATTGGCGGCAAGGTGGTACGCTTTCATGTACTGGCAAACAGCGACAGCGAGGCAGACCAGACCCTCAAGCTTGCGGTGCGCGATAGGGTTTTGCAGGAATATGGCGATTTACTGGAAACCTGTACCTCAAAGGAGGAAACGCTTGCGGCACTCAAAAACGCACAGCAGGAAATTTCGGAAACGGCGGAGGCGGAGGTGCTGGCGCAGGGGTATGCTTATCCCGTCCGCGTGTCTCTGGTACGGGAGGAATTTCCCTTTAAGAAATATGGCGATTTGATTTTTCCGGCAGGGGTGTATGATGCCCTGCGAATTGAGATTGGCGAAGCCAAGGGGAAGAATTGGTGGTGCGTGCTCTATCCGCAGATGTGCTATGTGGATGCGGCGTGGGGCTATTCTACAGAGGAAAGCCATGTGCGGCTTCAGAATACGCTGACGAAGGAGGAATTTCTCGTGGTTTCTGCCATGGAGCAGAAGAAGATTACGCCGAAAATCAAATGCAGGCTTGTGGAATTGTGGAGCGAACGATAAAATAAAAAGGATAAATCCAATATGGATTTATCCTTCATTTTTTATTTTGTAACAAATGCAAATTTCCCAATCAGCAAAAATGCCACAACCATGTGCAGAATTGCTGTAACGGTAAAGGTCAGAATGAAATCAATATGCTTGTTTTTATGGCGCTTGAAGACCATCGCAATCAGACCACCGATACCGCCGCCCAGAACAGCCAGAAGGAAAAGATTCTTTTCGGGAATCCGCCACCCATCCTTTATGGCTCTTTTTTTATCAATTACCATTGTAAAATACAGAATCAGGTTGATAATCAGGTAATATCCGATGATAATCAATAGGTTTCTGCCGTTAAAGTAAAGCTCCATTTTCGCATTCCTTTCTCATCTTTTCAAACAGGGGTCAGCGCATTACGTTTCTCCAGTCCAGATCGCCTCTGTCCAGTGCAAGCAGAAGAACCTCTGCCGTTGCAAGGTTGGTTGCCAGAGGAATATTGTGCATATCGCACAGGTGCAGAATGGAATTTACCTCGGATTCATACGCATGCGGAGAAACAGGATCTCGCAGGAAAATCATCAGGTCAATATCATTATTGATAATCTGTGCGCCCATCTGCTGTTCGCCGCCCAAGTGCGCGGAAAGATATTTATGCACCACCAGATTGGCAGCCTCCTCCACCAGACGACCGGTTGTGCCTGTGGCGTAGATATCATGCTTACACAGAATATGTCTGTAAGCGATGCAAAGGTTTTCCATCAATTTTTTCTTATTATCATGTGCAATCAGACCAATATTCATAACAAACCTCCCTCAAATAGCGATTTTGTTTCTTTTTTTCTTATGTTCAGCATCAGCCCAAGGGCGACCATGTTTGTCCACATGGAGCTGCCGCCGTAGCTGACAAAGGGTAATGACATGCCGGTATTCGGCAGGATGCCTGTCGCAACGCCCATATTTACGAAGGTTTGGAACGCAAACATGCCGGCGATGCCCGCAGCAACCAGCTGGCTGAAGGTATCCCTGGCCGATATTGCTATTACTATACACCGAAAAACGATAAAAAGCAATATGGCGAGGACAAATATACATCCAAGAAATCCAAATTCTTCCCCGATTACGGAGAAAATGAAATCATTATGTGGCTCCGGCAGATAGCTTAGCTGGTTCAGCGTGCCATGGAACAGACCCTTGCCCAGAAATTTCCCCGAGCCGATGGCGGAAATGGATTTTTCCGTCTGATAATACAGGCTGGGATCGCGGCTGGGGTCCACAAAGGAAAGGATACGGTTGAACTGATGCTCTGCAAGAATTTTATCCGTAAAGAGAGGGTGCTCTCTGCTTACGTCAAAGAGAATCAATGCGACAATCGGCACCGTAACCACTAAGACATTGCGGATGATGCGCCAATCCAGACCTGCAATGAAGATTTCAATACAGAAGATGGCAACCAGAACCAGGCTGGCAGAAAGCGCAGGCTGCTTCTGAATCAGAAGCAACGGAATCCCTGTATAAATACAGAGAAACCCGATGGTTTTCAAGTCGCTGATCTGCTTCTGCCGCTCGGTTATGACCTTCGCTAAGCAGAATATCATAATCACCTTGGCGAATTCCGAGGGCTGAATGGTCAGAGGCCCAAGGGCAATCCAACGGGTCGCGCCCTTACTCTCGGAGCCGACCAGAAGAACTGTCACCAGAAGCAGAATATTCACGATATAAAGCGGAATGGTAAATTGTGAGATGTATTCATAATCCGCATTGGCTGCAATCACCATCAGTGCAATGCCGATGAGGAAGAATACGCCTTGCTTGATGACATTGGCAGGGCTTTCCCCCAGATTGATACGCGTTGCGCTCGCAATGCAGATTAAGCCGAACAGAGAAAGCAGGCAAACCGCCCCTACAAGCCACCAATCCAGATTTTGAAGATATTTTTTGATGTCCATATATAAAAACTCCCGGTATTTTTTATGATTTTTCGGATTTTGTCTATCATACCAGCGAAGGGCTTGGTGTGATAGAGAAAACCCGAAAAGACCTTCAAAGGTTTCCCTGTATTTGAAGGTCTTTTGTGTTGGTCTTTTTAATAAAGGCTTTAATCCTCGTGATTCATCTTACGCATGCTTTTGATGGGGATATTCGCGTACAGCACAGGAACGGTGCCGTTGTTATCCTCGGACTGCGTCTGCGTAATCTGGATATCCAGCTCATCGGTATCAATCTCCATGTAATTGGAAATGACCTTGATGATATCCGTTTTCAGCATTTCCAGTACCTGAGAGGAGCAGTTCACCCTGTCATGCACCAGAACCAGCTTTAATCTATCCTTCGCAACACTGCCGGAGGGCGGTGTCTGTTTTTTGCGGAAAAAGCTAAAGAAATCCATCGTTACACTTCCTTTCTTCGCACAGGCTTATTTACGGAAGAGCTTTTTCAGCTTGTCCATAAAGGTTTCGGGTTCGGGTTCAAAGCTCATCAGGGGCACATCATTGCCCAGAAGGCGCTGAACGATATTTCTGTAAGCCTGTCCTGCCTTGGAATTTTCGTTCATAACGGCAGGCTCACCCTTGTTGGTTGCGATAACAATGCTTTCATCATCGGGAACTACGCCCAGAATATCAATCGCAAGAATTTCTTCTACGTCCTCGATATTCATCATTTCGCCGCGCTGCACCAAATCAATACGCAGTCTGTTCAGAATAAGGGTAGGGTTTCTCAGCTCATTTGCCTCCAGAAGCCCGATGATACGGTCAGCATCGCGCACAGCGGAAACCTCAGGGGTTGTGACAACAATGGCCCTGTCTGCGCCGGCGATGGCGTTTTTGAAGCCCTGTTCAATCCCTGCGGGGCAGTCCAGTACGATAAAATCAAAGCCTTCCTCTTTTAAATCGTCACAGAGCTTCTGCATCTGTTCGGGAGAAACAGCGTCCTTATCTCTTGTCTGTGCGGCAGGCAGCAGGAACAGCCCATCATAGCGCTTATCCTTAATCAAAGCCTGCTTCAGGCGGCAGTTGCCCTCCACAACGTCTACCAAGTCATATACAATACGGTTTTCCAGACCCATAACAACGTCCAGATTTCTCAGCCCGATATCTGCATCTACCAATGCAACCTTTTTGCCTAATGCTGCCAGACCGCAGCCAAGGTTTGCGCTGGTTGTGGTTTTGCCGACACCACCCTTGCCGCTGGTGATTACGATTACTTCACTCATTGATGTTCCTCCTAATCTCAGAAGTTTATTTTACGCGTTTGCACATTTTTTTCGGTAATATCTGATTCCTATTACTATATTAACAAAAATGTGCTGATTTTGCACTCCTTTTTTTTAGCAAAACAGGAGAACTTTTCCCATGATTCGACAGCGTTTCCAATTCTTAGGAAAGCGCCATAACAAAAATTTGCCCATCCTGCACAAAGGCATATTCAGGGGGCTTGGGGCCCTTTTTGTTTTCTTCGGGAAAACGGGTGATGATATCCGCAATGCGCAGCTGTACGGGTGCCATATAAATGGCGGAAACAAAGGCATCCGTCATGCCCTTGCAGCCTGCGTGCGCCATGCCCTTGAGCTGTCCCAGAATGATGATATTGCCGCCTGCCTTGATTTCTGCACCGGGGTTGACATCCCCAACCACGATGACGCTGCCTTCAAATTCAATCTTCTGCCCGTTGCGCAGAGAGCCCTTGTGGAACTTCGCCAGATTAAAGGGAGCAAGCTCCTTCTCCAGAAGGTCGCTCAGACGCTTGATTTCGTTGTTTTCTGTTTTCACGAAGGTAATTTCCATCGTGGTATGCTTTGCGATAATCTTTAAGAGGGTTTCTTCCTCCTCCTCCGTAAATATACGCCCCTTGAAGGCAAGGGAGGTCTTTACGTTATCGAAGAATTTGCCTGCCTCCGCCACCTTTTTTTCCAGCTGTGTGCAAAGGGTTTCAAAGGATACCTCCGGGTCAAAGATAACGGTGACACCGTCCTTTGTGCCCTTAAAGATCACATAGTTTTCATTATACATACTTTCCCCTCCTGTTGTTATTCTGCCAGAACTGTTTGCATTGTGGTGTTTGTGGGGGTGTAATCCAGCCCCAGGTATTCGCGGATAATTGCCTTCGCAACCGCAGGCGCAGGTGTACCGCTGCCTTCGCCGAAGGGAATCATAACAGTAATGGCAATCTGCGGATCATCAAAGGGTGCGAAGCAGACGAACCAGGTATGGGAGCTGCGGTTCTTGTCCTCTTCGGCAGTACCCGTCTTCGCTGCCACCTTTACGGGCAGGTCATTGAAGGCGGTACGGAGCGTACCGTGGGAACCGTTTGTTACCAGATACATCCCCTGATAAACAGCCTGCAGATTTTCCTCCTTGAATTTTGTTACATTTTCGACCGTTTCCTCCACCTCGGAATGGAGTGTGCCGTCAGCATTCTGTATGTGATCCACCATGTGCAGCTTATACAGCGTGCCGCCGTTTGCAAGGGTGGAAACATATTTCGTAATCTGTGCCGGTGTGTAGCTGTTGATGGACTGCCCGATGGCAGTACGGATGGTATCACCGTCCGTCCAGCGGGTCTGGCTTGTGGTGGCATCGGGGTTAAAGGTTTTCACTGCCTTTTCCTTATTGGCAGGAGATGCCATGGTCGGGCCGTATTCGTCCAACTCTACGCCGGTATAGTCATTCAGACCAAACGCTGCCATGTATTCATTCAGCGTGGTAATTGCCTTATTGCTGTCGCTGCCGTTTGCGGTGCTGCCTAAGCGGTAGCCCAGCTCATAGAAGAAATAGTTACAGGAAACCTCCAGTGCATGAGAAACATTTACAGGGCCATGGGTGCCGCCTGTGTTGGAATAAATCCAGCAGCGCGCATAGGGCACACCTGCATCCTTGAACAGCCCCTTATCCACGATGGTCGTGCTCGGCGTGATTGTGCCTGTTTCCAGACCTGCCAGCGCGGTAATCATCTTGAAGGTGGAGCCGGATGCCTTTTTCTGCTTCAGCGGACGGTTGACCAGTGGGGTGTTGCCGTCCTGCAATAAGTCATTATAGTAAGCATTATTAAACGTATTGACCAACTCGTTGTTGTCATAGGAAGGGTAGGTGACGCTCGCAAGCACCTCACCCGTGCCAACCTGTGTCACGAAAACAGAGCCGGTGCAGGGGTCAAGCCCCGTATCCGCAGGGGACATTTCCCCGTTGCTGAGCTTTTTGATGATGAAAGCGGTAGGGGATGCGCCATTTTCGATGGAGACCTTTTCCTCCTCTGTTACGCTCAGATTTCCCTGCTCAATCATCATCAGCATGAGCTCTTTCAGGCTGATAGAGCCCTTTTCCAGACCGTCAATCAGGAATTCCTTTGCAACCGCAACCGCATCATCCTGCGTGGGGCTGAAGGTCGGGTTTGCCTGCTTCAGCTTCTGATAAACCTGCTTCTGCACGCCGTCCTCCGCCTGTATCATTTTCTGGGCGGAAATGTGGTTTATGTTAATCATGGAAGTGAATAGCTCCGTGCTGGAGGCGTAGGTCTTGCCGCCGCCGGTCAGCTTTCTGAGAACCGCCGTGCGCAATTCGCTTTCCAGTGTATCATACGCAACCTTTTGCAGCTTGCTGTCCAGTGTCAGGAAAACATCCTTTCCGGCAACAGGCTCCGTGGAATCGATTACACTCATACGTCTGCCCTGATTATCCACCTCAATCAGAACCTTCCCGTCCACGCCGTTCAGCTCTTTTTCGTAAAGCTTTTCCATGCCGTCCTGCCCGACAACATCTGTCTGGCTGTAAAGCGGATTGCCGTCTGCATCCACCTCATCCTTATAGAGGGCATAGTCGCTTTCCGTCATCTGGCGGATATATCCGAGGATATGAGAGAAATATTCCCCTTCGGGGTAATCTCGCAGAGATACCGTATCAATGACAACATTGGGGAAGGTATCCTGATTCTCCTCGACGTAGGCAAGGGTTTTATCGGAAATATCCGTTGCAATCGTCACCGTCTGATACTGCTGATAGCGTTTCAGATAGAGGGAATAGCGAATCCCCAGTGTATCACGCACCAGCTGTTCGGGAAGACCCTCGGGCAGACCGAAGAAATCCCGCAGATAATCCAGAGTTTTTCTGGAATTATAGTTTAATTCCTTGCCCTTCATCAGCATGCTCTGCTTCCAGCTTTTTTCGCGGTTGGTGTTGCCGTTAAATTGGAAAGCATAGGGTGCCTCGGTGTCCAGGGGCAGCTCGTCGTCAATCGTTTCGCCGAATTCGGAAAGCTTTCTTGCCAAGGTCAGTGCCATCAGATTGCGGTCATCGCTCATGGCAAGGGAAAGATAGGTGCGCTTTTGCGCCGCGGTGTAGCCTTCGGGTACATCATATTTTTTGTACAGATATTTCAGACATTCCGTTGCGCTCAGCTTATATTGCTTTTTTTCCAGACCAATGGAGGCCTTCCAGCTTTTTTCCTGCTTTTCCTTTTCCTCATCCGTTCCTTTAAAGGTAAAGGAATAGGGCGAGGATGTGGTGATGGGCAGGGAATCTACGTCATGGTGTCCGTCCGCCCAAAGCCAGTCGGTCAGGTCTGTAGCAAGCGTCTTGCGTTCCTCCCTGTTCAACTCTAAGGTAACACTGCCGTCCACCTGTACGCAGTATGCAACTGTATTGATAGCAAGCGGTCTGCCGTAGCGGTCATAAATATTCCCGCGGGAGGCCGCCACAGGCAGTGTTTTGGAAACGCTCGCCGTAATGGATTCGTCATAATATTCCCCGTGAATAATTTGCAGGGAAAACAGACGCAGCACGATAATCGTGAAAAGCACAATCACGCCGCACAGCATTACAAATATTCTGTTTTTACATAAATCTAAAAAATGCTCAAGATATCTTCTCATCGCTTCCTCCTGATGGGAAACAGATTTCAGCCTTTAAAAAAGGCGGTATTTATACTTTTCTTTCAGCTCCAGCCATTCATTGATGCCAAACAGCACCCGATACAGCGGAACGGTTACAATCGTCATATAGACCAGCTCCGGCAGCAGCACGCGGAAGAGGAAATAGAGAATATTTCCTTCTCCTTGGAACACAAAGCTTGAAACATACAGCACTGCCTGATAAAAGATTGTGGCAATCGCGCAGAAAATAATCGGCAGAATATAATTTTCGCGGAAAAAGCTGCGTTGGCTTCGCCCGAAAATCAACCCAATCAAAAGATACAGCGCGGTATAAAAGCCGATGTAGGTGTGGAAAAACACATCCATCAGAAACCCTGTGCCTGCGCCTACTAATGCGCCCTCCTTACTGCCGCGCAGCAGGGAATAGGAGGTTACAATAATCAAGGCGGTATTCGGGAATACCCCTTGGATGGCGAGGTAGGGGAATAGCGTGGTCTGCAAAATAAAATTCAGTACCACAATCAGAGTGGTGATGATGATCCTCATTCCGCCACCCCCGTTGTGTCAGGCTCTGCCGTGTCAGGGTCGGTCGGGTCTGTCGGCTCCGTCGCGTCGGGATTCGCCTGTGTATTTGTCTTTGCTGTGCTTTTGCCGCTCTGCTTTGCGCCCTTATCCAGAACCAGAACCGTATCCAGATGCTTTAGGTCTACATAAGGCTCAATTACAGCGTATTTCGTCAGCCCGTTGGTGTCGGTCTCGATTTCCAGTACCTTGCCGATGGCAAGCCCCTCCAGGTAAATATCGGAAAGCTGAGAGGTTACGATTTCGTCGCCTACCATGATTTCCGCGTCCCCGTCGATATATTCCATTTTGCACAGACCGTGGTTCGCAAGGCTGTAATTGCCCTTGACAACGCCCAAATCGCCCGTCCGCACGCTCATTGCAGGCACAGAGGAACGGCTGTCCAGAATGGACTGCGCCTTGGAGAAGGTCGCGCCGCTTTCCAGAACCTTACCAACTAAGCCCTCCGGCGCAATCAGAACCATGTTTGCGCTGATGCTGCTTGTTGTGCCCTTATTGATGGTAAAGCCGTCATACCAGATGCCGGGGTCCTTTGCAATCACGCGTGCCCCGACACTGTCATAGGAAGGGTATTTCTGTGCAATTTTCAGCAGAGCGGTCAGACGCTCGTTTTCCGTTTCATACATGGAAAGCCTTCTGTTTTTATTTGTCAGCTCTGCAATCTGCTGCTTCAGCTCCTGATTTTCATCCTTCAGCTTTGTTTTGTTGCGGGCGGATGTCACCGTATCGTCTATCCAACTGCTGATGCCGGTTGTCAAATCCTGAAACGGGGTGACAACAACACCGATGGCGCTTTCCAGCAGAGTGGCATTCAGCTTTATACCGCTGGCAATCACAGTAACCAGAACCAGAATGGCGATGCCCGCACCAATGATGCGTTTTTTATGTTTTAAGAAAAACTCCTGCAACGTGAAATGCTCCTTTCGGTGTGTTTAAAATCAGAATAATGCTTTTCTGGGAGAAATCAGAACAGATTTCAGCTTATCCACCTGTTCCAGAACCATCCCTGTGCCCAGAGCAACACAGTTCAGAGGTTCGTTTGCAATATTAACGGGCATGCCTGTTTCCGCGGTAATCAGCTTATCCAGTCCGCGCAGATGCGCGCCGCCGCCTGTCAGCGTAATGCCGTATTCCATGATATCCGCAGCCAGTTCGGGAGGGGTTGCCTCCAGGGTCTGCTTAATGCTGTTGATGATAGAGCCAACGGGCTCCGCCAGTGCTTCGCGAATGTGAATGGAATTGATTTCGATGGTCATGGGCAGACCGCTGACTAAATCGCGTCCGCGAATTTCCATTTTTTCTTCTCTGTCCAGAGGATATGCGGAGCCGATGGTAATCTTGATTTCCTCTGCGGTACGGTCGCCGATTGCCAGAGAAAATTCCTTGCGGATATAGTTTACAATCGCGCTGTCCAGTGCGTCACCTGCCACACGCAGAGAGGTGCTTGTAACAATGCCGCCGAGGGAAATGATAGCAACCTCGCTTGTGCCGCCGCCGATATCAACAACCATGCTGCCGGTAGGCTCTGCAACGGGCAGACCTGCACCAATCGCCGCTGCCATGGGTTCTTCAATCAGATAGGTGTCCTTTTCCTTGGAGCCTGCGGCAATGGCAGCCTCCAGAACGGCGCGCTTTTCTACCTCTGTTACGCCGGAAGGTACACAGATTACAATGCGAGGCTTGGGCCCAAAGAGAGAGCGTACATACGCCTTATTGATGAAATAGCGCAGCATAGCCTGTGTTACATCGAAGTCTGCAATAACGCCGTCCTTCATGGGGCGGATGGCAACGATATTGCCGGGGGTACGCCCGATCATATCCTTCGCTTCGTTGCCGACAGCCAGAACCTCTCTGGTGTCTGTGTTGATGGCAACAACGGAAGGCTCATTCACGATGATTCCCTTTTCTCTCATATAGACAAGGGTATTGGCAGTACCCAAGTCAATTCCCATATCTTTGGCATTGAACATCATATTTTTTTTACCCCTTTCATTATTGGAAACGCCGCCGTGTGTGCGGCAGCTATGGTATCTCTTAAATTTTGTCTTACATTTTATCATACCGCTTTTTTGTATTCTTTTCAAGAAAAGAGCCGTATTTTTCATAAAAAAAGAATGGTTTTTCCTGAAAAAAAGGAAAGGGCAAAATCGTTTGCCCCCCTGAAAATCATTATAGCTTTCTGTAAATGAAAAACGCCAGAATAATGCCGATGATACCCGCGATGGTAAAGCGGATGGTCAGCCCAAATTGCAATGTCAGCACGCCCAGGTCCAGCATAAGCGGAGAGGAAAGCCCGAAGCTGTTGCCGTATGCAAGCCAGCTGAGTGCAGAAACACCGCCGACCAGTTTTGCGATAAAGCCGCCCAGAACCACGCCTGCAAGCATAAGCAGCACCAGTATCCAGATATTTTGTGAGGAACGTCCTCTCATAGCAAATCCTCCTTTACAGAAAAAATTTCATTTATTTATAACTGATTTAGTATAGCATACTTTTTCAGAGGGGTAAAGCGAACAGAATCATAAAAGATTTTTTTAGCAACAAAAAAAGACTCCCTGATTTCTCAGAGAGTCTTTGAAAAGTCTGAATTATTCAGCCTTGGGAGCTTCTTCTGCCTTAGGAGCTTCAGCCTTAGGAGCTTCAGCCTTGGGAGCTTCAGCAGCAGGAGCAGCCTTGGGCGCTGCGGGTGCAGCAGCGGCGGGAGCCGCGGGCTGTGCAGGTCTCTTGCCTGTCAGCACGCCCTTAGGGCATTTGTTTGCACAGATGCCGCAAGCTTTACACTTGGTGTAATCAATAACAGCAAGGTTATCAATTACATGAATAGCGTCGAAAGGACAGTTCTTTTCGCAAATCTTACAAGCGATACAACCAACAGAGCAGTTAGGAATTACATTCTTACCCATATCCTTGGAAGAGCACTGTACTTTTACTTTCTTCTTAGCGGGCAGCAGCTCGATGATGTGCTTCGGGCAAGTGGAAACGCATTTGCCGCAGGCAACACATTTATCTTTATCAATTACTGCAACACCGTCAACGATTTCGATTGCGCCGAAGGCACAAGCCTTCTTACAGCTACCCAGACCCAGACAGCCATAGGAGCAGGATTTTGCACCCTGACCTGCAAGCTGAACAGCCATGTTACAATCGTCAATACCGAAATAATCGTATTTATTTTTTGCTTTATCGCAAGTACCACCGCACTTTACGAAAGCGGCAACGGGCTCTGCAGAGGAAGCTGCAACACCCATGATAGCACCAACCTTTTCAGCAACTGCTGCGCCACCAACGGGGCAGGCATTTACAGGAGCTGTACCGGCAACGATTGCAGATGCACAACCACCGCAACCGGGGAAACCACAACCACCGCAGTTAGCGCCGGGCAGACATTCCAAAACCTGACCGATACGAGGGTCTTCTTCAACCTTGAAAACTTCACTCGCAACGCCCAAGCAAGCGCCGAAAACAACGCCCATACCGCCGACACTCAGAACGGGAAATAAAATACTCATTGGATCCATATTCTTTTACCCTCCTCTATTACAGTTTGATCAGACCGGAGAAGCCCAGGAATGCGATAGACATCAGACCAGCTGTGATCAGAGCCATAGGGAAACCATCGAAGGCCTTCGGTGTTTCATTGTCAGCGATTCTTTCACGAATACCGGCAAACAGGATGATTGCCAGAGCAAAACCGGCAGCACCACCAACTGCGTTCAGAACGGATTCGATGAAGTTGTAGCCCTTCTGCATATTTGTAACGGCTACACCCAATACTGCGCAGTTTGTTGTAATCAGGGGCAGGAATACACCCAGAGCCTGATACAGAGCAGGTGCAGATTTTTTCAGGAACATTTCTACGAACTGTACCAAAGATGCGATCAGCAGAATGAACGCAATGTTATACAGGAATGTAATGTGCAGAGGTACCAGAATCAGGTTGTATACCAACCATGCTGCTGCTGCTGCCAGAGCCATTACGAAGATTACAGCCATGCCCATGCCGGCTGCTGTATCTACCTTCTTGGAAACACCGAGGAAGGGGCAGATACCTAAGAACTGGGACATAACGTAGTTGTTTACGAAAATGCCAGCCAATACTAACAAAATCAGATTCATTTATTTTCCCCTCCTTCTTATGCTTTTTTGTTTCTGAAATGGTTCAGAATAGCCATCAGAATAGCCAGTGTGAAGAAACCACCGGGAGCCATAACGAACAGCAGTGTTCTAGGGAATGCTTCGGGCAGAACTGTTACGTCGAACAGTGTGCCGCTGCCGATGAATTCACGCACCAGACCCAGACAGCCCAGAGCGATGGTGAAACCAAGACCCATACCGATACCATCGAATGCGGAAGCAACGGGACCGTTTTTGGAAGCGAATGCTTCGGCACGCGCCAGAATCAGACAGTTTACTACGATCAGTGGAATGTACAGACCCAAGGATGCGTTCAGTGCAGGCAGATAAGCCTTCAGCAGGAACTCGATGATTGTTACGAATGTGGCAATAACAACGATAAAGCAAGGGATACGTACTGTATCGGGAATTACCTTTCTCAGCAGAGAGATAAACAGGTTCGCAAAAATCAGTACTGCTGTTGTGGAAAGGCCCATGCCGATACCATTGATAGCGGAAGATGTAACCGCCAGAGTAGGACACATACCAATAACCTGAACGAATGTAGGGTTTTCATTGATAATGCCGTTTTTGATAATTTTAATAGGGTTAGCCATCAATAAGCACCTCCATTCGCTGCGACCCAATCAAGAGCTTCCTGCGCACCAACACAAACTGCTCTGGAAGTAATTGTTGCACTTGTGATGGGAACAATTTCGCCGCCATCCTTTGTTACGGAAACAGAACCGGACTTGCCTGTGAACTGTTCGTAGAAGGAAGGATCTGTTGCTTTTGCACCCAGACCTGCTGTTTCGGAGTGACCTGTTACACGCAGACCTGTGATTGTACCGTCAGCATCAATGCCAACCATTGTTTTTACAGCGCCGCCGAAACCGCCGGGCTCTGTTGTGATAACGAAACCGCCGTTATCGCCTTTGTATACTGCTGTGATTGTGCCTGTCAGATCAGTATCCAGCAGTTCGAAGGAGGATGCGTCGGGCATAACTGCCTGCATACCTTCATTCAGAGATTTTTCGTTCTGTGCAGCAATAGGAGCAGCGGTTACTTCGGATACAACACCCAGAATACCGGCTGCGATAGCGGAGATAAGCAACAGAACGATCGCGGGTTTAACTACTGCTTTAGAGTCCATGCTTATTTCGCCTCCTTTGTTTTAGGCAGTGCACCGAAGATTGTAGGTTCTGTGAATCTTTCAATCAGAGGTACACAGCAGTTCATAATCAGAATAGAATAGGATACGCCTTCCGGATAACCGCCGAAGGTACGAATCAGGTAAGTCAAAAGACCTGCGCCCACAGCGAAGATAACCTGACCCTTAGGGGTTACGGGAGAAGAAGCGTAGTCAGTTGCCATGAAGATACCACCCAGCATAACGCCGCCGGCGAAGATTTCCTGCAGAGGCATACGCATGCCGTGTCTGCCGATTACTGCGAACAGAATGAATACGGTTGCGATGTAGATTACGGGAATCTTCCAGCTGATTACGTGTTTGTACAGCAGGTAGATACCGCCGATAATCAGAGCGATTGCACAGGTTTCACCGATGGTACCGCCAACCTGACCCATTACCAGCTGACCCAGAGAAGCATCCAGCGTGCCGTTTTTCAGCTGTGCCAGAGGTGTTGCGTATGTAGCAGCATCTGCTGCAAGACCGTTGGGAACAACCCATGTGGTCATTTCTGTGGGGTAGGAAGCCAGCAGGAATGCACGACCTGCAAGTGCAGGGTTGATGAAGTTCTGGCCCAGACCGCCAAACAGTTGTTTTGCAAAAATGATGGCAAATGCACTACCTACGATTGCAACCCATACGGGAGCGGATGCAGGAAGGTTCATTGCCAGTAACAGACCGGTTACAACTGCGGACAGATCGTTGATTGTAACAGGTTTTTTTGTGATTTTTTCATACAGCCATTCAAAGAAAACAGCAGAAATGATTGCAGCTACAATCAGAATCAGTGCTCTCAGGCCGAAATAATAGATACCCGCTGCTGTTGCAGGAACCAGAGCGATGATAACATCACGCATAATGCTCTGGATGGATTCTTTGGAACGCACGTGAGGGGTACCGGATACTACAAAATTAGCCATGTTTTATTCTCCCCCTTCTTATTTCTTTTCCTCAGCGGCCTTTTTCTCAGCCTCTGCTTTTGCTCTTGCTGCTGCAGCGGCTGCTGCCTTCTTGCCTGCTTCGATTTTCTTTGTCGCTCTGATGGACTGCGCCAGCTGACGCTTCGCAGGACATTCGTAGGAACAAGAACCACATTCGATACAATCCAGACCGTGATGCTTTACAAAGCCTTCGCCGTCGCCCTTGATTGCAAAGGCATTCAGCATGAAGGGCATCAGGCCCATAGGGCAATGCTCTACGCATTTACCGCAGCGGATGCAGTTTCTTTCTTCGGGAATGTATGCTTCGTCCTTTGTGAAGCAAAGCAGACCGGAGGTTGTCTTAACAGACGCAACATCCAAAGTATACAGTGTGGGACCCATCATAGGACCACCTGCAATCAGCTTTACGGGAGGGTTTTCTTCGTTGAAACCGCCAATGGCATCTACCAGATCTCTCAGCGTCATGCCGATTCTGATTTTGTAGTTGCCGGGGTTTTTGATACCCTTACCGGAAACAGTAACGATTCTTCTCATCAGAGGTCTGCCCTTGCAGATTGCTCTTTCGATTGCAACAACAGTATCTACGTTGTCTACGATACAGCCTGCGGATGCGGGCAGTGCACCGGATTTTACTTCTCTCTTTGTGATAGCATAAATCAGGTGTTTTTCGGAGCCCTGAGGGAATTTTGTTACCAGAGGCTGAACAGTGATATTATCAATGCCCTCGCATGCCTTCTGCATGGAAGCGATTGCTTCGGGCTTGTTCATTTCGATACCGATTACGCCCTTTGCATTGGGATGCAGCTTCAGCATAATCTGCAGACCTCTTACGATTCTTTCGGGTTCTTCCAGCATCAGGCGGTAGTCACATGTGAGGTAGGGCTCACATTCAGCCGCATTGATGAGGATGTGATCGATGGGTGTGTCCTTGGGAGGGTTCAGTTTTACATGTGTAGGGAAACCTGCACCACCCAGACCAACAACGCCGGCATTTTTGATTGCTGCCAGAATTTCGTCATTTGTCATGGTTGTGTAATCCTTACCTTCGTTGAGACCTTCGATCTCTTCCATTTTGCCGTCGTTCTTTACAACGATAGCCTTTACCATAGCACCACCGGGTACGAGCATAGGTCTGATGTCTACAACTTCGCCGGAAACGGAGGCGAAGATAGGAGAAGACATGAATGCGCCGGACTCAGCGATTTTCTGTCCTACCTTTACATGATCGCCAACGGCAACCAGTGGATCACAAGGAGCACCGATGTGCTGGCTCATAGGGTAGAACAACTCAGAGTTTTCTTTGGGCATAATCACCTTGATGGGCTGGTCTTTTGCCAGTTCTTTCCCATCAGGAGGATGTACACCACGTTTGAACGTTAAAGCTTGCATATTATCCCCCTCTGTTCAAATTTGTCGTGCGCCAGGGATGGCGCTGGTTTAAAGTTATACTTTTGTAAGAAAATAACTATAATATAACAGCAATATTTTAATACAAAAATAAGAATTTCTCAATAATTTTGCAGAAAAAAGGCGAAAAAACTTTTTTTCAAAAGAAATTTTCACCTGATTATTCCAGAAAAGAACCCTTCTTCCACAAAATAATGTCGAAATCTGATCTTTGCGTTATAATATTGCTGAGACATCCGCAAAACAAAAAAATAATTTGTATGCGAATGAATCATCTCATATAGTTTACACTTATTATCTATAAAAGTAAATGTTAATTTATTACCATAATCTTGGCATATTTTCTCTGCTTTTTTAGGGATATTTAAACAAAATGGTGGGATTATATTAGATTTTATGATAAAATAAATGCAATTAAGCATCAAGAAAGGGGGATTTTTTATGGAGCTGTCGCTTCAGGTGCAGCAAAAACAGATTTTATCACAGAAAATGCAGCAGTCTGTGGAGATTTTGCAGATGAATGCCGTGACTCTTTCCGAATATATCCGAGAATTTGCGGAGGAGAACCCCCTTGTGGAATGGAATGAGGAAAAGGAGCCCGTGCAGCAGGAAAATACGGAGCTGCTGCAAAAGCTGGAATGGCTTGAGGAGGCGGATGAGCAGAACCGCAGTCTTTACCGCATGGAGCATGAGCAGGAGGAAAAGGAGCGCGAAACGAATGCCTTCGGCAGAAAAGAAGGGCAGAGTCTGCGCGAATTTCTCCTTTTTCAGATAAATATACAAAAAATTCCGGCAGGACATAAGGCAGTCCTGCGGTTTCTGGCGGAGAGCACTGCCGAAAGCGGCTATCTGGAAAAGGATGCCATCGAAATGATGATGGAAAAATATCCGATGAAAAAATCCACTGCCGCAAGAATTCTGGCGCAGTTTCAAGCCTTGGAGCCCTCCGGTGTGGGGGCAAGAAATTTGCAGGAGTGTCTGCTCATTCAGCTGAAGCAGAAAAACGCCTCTGCCCTTTCCATGAAGGTCACAAGAAATTATCTGGATGAGCTGGCGAAAAACCGCCTTTCCTATATCGCGAAGGCAGAAAAGATTTCCATGGAGCGGCTCATGCGTGCCCTGCAGGAAATTCGCTCCTGTCAGCCCAAGCCCGGCAGTGGCTTTGCAGGGGAGGACAATGTGCAATATGTCGTGCCGGATGTTCTGGTGGAGCGCAGGGGCGAGGAATTTATCGTCACCACAAACACAACCGTGATGCCCCGTCTTACCGTCAGCCATAGCTATGTGAAGCTGCTGCGCGAAAAAGCGGATGCACAGACGGAGGAATATATTGCAGAGCAGTTGAAGCGTGCCGAGTGGGCATTGCAGTGCATCAGCCGCAGAGAAAGCACCTTACAGCAGGTGGTGGAAGCCATTGTGGAAAAGCAGAGGGATTTTTTCTCAGAGCCGCAGGGGCAGCTTGTGCCTTTGCGTCTGGTGGATATTGCAGAGCAGCTCAATATCCATGAATCCACCGTCAGCCGTGCGGTCAAGGAAAAATATTTGCAGTGTGAACGCGGTGTGTTCCCGTTGCATACCTTCTTTTCCAAGGCAATGGCAAAGGCGGAAGCGGCGGAAAATATTTCTGCGGACAGCATCAAGAACCGCCTGCGTGCCATCATTGATGCGGAGGAAAAAATAAAACCCCTCAGTGATCGGGAGCTGACGGAGCGCCTGACCGCGGAGGGCGTGCAGATTTGTCGCCGCACCGTTGCAAAGTACAGAGAAGCCATGGGCATTGCAGGGGCATCTGGCAGAAAGCGGTACGACGCAGAAAAGTAAAATGAGATTTTAACGATTTGGAGTATATTTAATATGGTAGAAATTTTTCAGCTACAGCTGCATAAATCAAGTGCCGTTCCTCTTTATCAGCAGCTGGCAGAGGGCATCGAGGGGATGATTACGGATGGTGTTCTGCTTGCCAATAGCAAGCTGCCGCCCATCCGCAAAACGGCGGAGCATTTCGGAGTGAATTCTGTTACGATTGTCAATGCGTATAAGCTGCTTGAGAAAAAGCAGCTGGTCTATTCGCGCGTGGGCAGCGGCACCTTTGTTTCGCCCCTGCCTGTGGAGCATATTCCGGAGCCTGTGGCAAGCCGCAATCTCCGTTCCTTTGAAAGCGGTCTTTCTATGGAAAATGCCATCAATTTTACAAGCACCTCTCTGCCGAATGAAATGTTCCCTGTGGATGCGTTTAAGGAGGCGTTCAATGCGGTGCTGGATAGGGAAAAGGGCGGTGCCTTCCGTTATATGGACAGCATGGGCTATGTCCCCCTGCGCGAGCAGCTTTGCCGTTATCTTATGAATTATGGCATCAAAACCTCTCCGGAAAACGTGCAGATCATCTCCGGCGCACAGCAGGGCATTGATATCATTTCAAAGGCGATGCTGCGCTATGGGGATGTTGTTTTTGTGGAAAAGCCCACGTTTTACGGTGCAGCGGGTGCGTTTCTGTCCCGTGGGGGCAAGCTGATGGAGATTCCTCTGGAGGAGGATGGCATGGATATGGTCATTCTGGAAAACTTCCTCAAGCTGTATCATCCGCGCTTTATTTATATGATGGCATATTATCAGACCCCGACAGGCATTTCCTATTCTATGGAGAAAAAACGCCGCCTGCTTGAGCTGGCAGAAAAATACGATACCTATATCATCGAGGAGGACGATTTTTACGATTTCCATTATGATAAGGAGCCGATTGTTCCCCTGAAGGCGTTAGATTATAAAAATCGTGTCATTTACATCAAAAGCTTTTCCAAAATCCTCATGCCCGGTCTGCGCATGGGGCTGATTGTGCTGCCGAAGAAAATCCATCAGGCAGTCATGGAAGCAAAATATACCACGGATATTTCCACCTCCGGCTTTATCCAGAGAGCCTTGGAATATTATCTGCGCGAATTTGGCTGGGGGGAGCATGCCGCACAGGCAAGGCGCTATGGCAGCGAGAAATACCGCAAAATGCTTTCCGCCACAAGAAAATATCTCTCCGATGTGGCGAAATACGGACAGCCAAACGGCGGTGTCAGCCTTTGGGTGGAGCTGCCCGTGGGTGTGGGCGCAGAAGCGCTTTGCAGCCGTATGCTGGAAAAGAACGTCATTCTCACCCCCGGCAGTCAGTATGATATCAGCGGCGAGGAAAATCGCCATATCCGTCTCAGCTTCCTGAACCTCAGTGATGATAAGATAGAGGTTGGGCTGAAGCGCATCGGAGATATGATTCGCGCGATGCTGGAGGAAAAATTTCTTACACTGCCTTGACAAACGGATTTCAAGTGCCTATAATCAAATCATTATTAGAAAAACAGAAAAAAGTCAGGAAAAGAAGGAGTACATTTTGGTTCGGACTTTCAGAGAGAGGCAGCTTGGTGGGAAAGCCTCAGCAGCACAGAATGGAAGCAGTCTTTTCGGTTTCTCTTGTTTCTTCAAAGGAAACAGGCTCCGCAGTGGAATAAAAAAGTATATTGCGGCGTAAATCGGCGTTAACGATTTCGAGTGACGGCAGCAAAGCCGTAACTAGGGTGGTACCACGGTAAATTCGTCCCTGTTCTTCGGAACAGGGATTTTTTTCATTATCCAAAAAACAGGATTTTATTGTGGGAATTATATTTTTATCTTTTTAAGGAGGAAAAGCTATGAAAAATCTCGGTGTAAACGAAATCAGAGAGCTGTTTCTGCAGTTCTTTGAATCCAAAGACCATCTGCGTCTGAAATCCTTTTCCGTCGTTCCCCGTAACGACAAGAGCCTGCTGTTGATTAACTCCGGTATGGCACCCATGAAGGCATACTTCACAGGGCAGGAAACACCCCCCAGTAAGCGTGTCACAACCTGTCAGAAATGTATCCGTACAGGGGACATTGATAATGTCGGCAAAACCGCGCGCCACGGCACATTTTTTGAAATGCTGGGCGATTTCTCCTTTGGCGATTATTTCAAGAACGAAATCATCCCTTGGTCTTGGGAGTTCGTTACCAAATGGCTGGAAATCCCTGAGGATAAGCTGTATGTCACCATCTATGAGGAGGATGACGAAACAGGCGAAATCTGGCATGAAAAGGTTGGTCTGCCTTGGGACAGAATCAAGAAGCTTGGCAAGGAGGATAACTTCTGGCAGCATGGTACAGGTCCCTGTGGTCCCTGTACGGAAATCTATTATGACCGCGGCCCCGAATATGGCTGCAACAGCCCTACCTGCGGCGTTGGCTGTGATTGCGACAGATACATGGAATTTTGGAATCTGGTTTTGACACAGTTCGATGCGCATGAGGACGGCACCTATACCGAGCTGGAGCATAAAAACGTAGATACCGGCATGGGTCTGGAACGTATGGCAACCATCATGCAGGGCGTAGATTCCATTTTCGATGTGGATACCGTAAAATATATCCGCGATGTGGTTTGTCAGAAGGCAGGCGTGGAATATGGTAAGGAGCATAAGATTGATGTTTCCGTTCGTATCATTACAGACCATATCCGCTCCGTTACAATCATGACCGCAGACGGCGTTCTGCCCTCCAATGAAGGGCGCGGCTATGTATTGAGAAGATTGCTGCGTCGTGCGGCGCGCCATGGCAAGCTTTTGGGCATTCAGGGTGAATTCCTTGCAGAGCTTTCCAAGGCTGTTATCACCTGCAGCGGCGAAGCATATCCCGAGCTGGTGGATAAGCAGGATTATATCTTTAAGATTCTTTCCATCGAGGAGAACAGCTTCTATAAGACCATTGATAAGGGCATGGAAATCCTCAAGGAGGATATGGAGGAAATGAAAGCCGCAGGCGAAACCGTGATGAGCGGCGAAAAATCCTTCCGCCTGTATGATACCTATGGCTTCCCCGTTGATTTGACAAAGGAAATTCTGGAAGAAGCAGGCATGCGCGTGGATGAGGAGGCCTTTGCGAAGGAAATGCAGGCACAGAAGGATCGTGCGCGTAAGGCAAGAGGCGGCGAGGGCTACATGGGCGCAGCCGTAACCGTATACGATGAGCTGCCTACCGATTTGGAAACAAAATTCGCAGGCTATGATGTGGATACCGTAGCAGATGCAAAAATCGTTGCTCTGGTTGCAAATGATGCCGTTGCAGATGGCGCACAGGCAGAGGATTCCGTTGTGGTATTCCTCGACAGAACCCCCTTCTACGCAGAAAGCGGCGGTCAGGTTGGCGATCATGGTATCATCAAAACCGCAAACGGCGTAGTTAAGGTAACAAACTGCATTAAGGTAATTGGCGGCAAAATCGCGCATCAGGGCGTGGTAGAGGAAGGCTCCGTTACCGTCGGCGATATTGCCTGTGCAGAAATTGACAAAAAGCACAGAATGGCTTCCGCAAGAAACCACTCTGCAACCCACCTGCTGCAGAAGGCACTGAGAACCGTTCTGGGGACACATGTTGAGCAGTCCGGCTCCTATGTCAGCGCAGATAGACTGCGTTTCGACTTCACCCATTTCACCGCTATGACACCGGAGGAAATCAAAGAGGTTGAAAAGCTGGTCAATGAAGCTATCTTCGCAAGCTACCCCATCATCGCAGAGGAAATGAGCATTGATGCGGCAAGAGAGAAGGGCGCAATGGCGCTCTTTGGCGAGAAATACGGCGATATCGTGCGCGTGGTTGATATGGGTGGCTACAGCGTTGAGCTTTGCGGCGGCGCACATCTGAAAAATACGGCACAGGTTGGTTCCTTTAAAATTGTTTCCGAAAACGGCGTTGCCGCAGGTGTCAGACGTATTGAAGCACTGACAGGCGAAGGCGCACTCCTGCATTATCAGGCGCAGGAGGATGAGGTGCGCACACTGGCACAGATGGTGAAAACCTCTCCCGATAAGCTGGTGGCAAGAGTGGAACAGCTCTTGGCAGAGCAGAAGGAGCTTTCCAAGGAACTGGAAAAGCTGAAAGCAAAAATGGCAGGCGGCGCTGCGGATGAGATGCTGAGCAAGAAGGTTGATATCAACGGCGTGGCAGTGCTTGCGGCAGAGGTCAAGGATATGGATGCCAACGCAATGCGTACCCTTGGCGATCAGCTGAAAAATAAGCTTGGCAGCGGCGTAATCGTTCTGGCAGGCGCAGCAGGCGGCAAGGTAAGCCTGATGGCAATGGCAACCGATGATGCTGTGAAGAAGGGCGCACATGCAGGCAATATCATCAAAGCGGCAGCGGCAGTCTGCGGCGGTGGCGGCGGTGGTCGCCCCAATATGGCACAGGCAGGCGGCAAGGACGCAGCAAAGATTGCCGATGCACTGGAAAAAGCAAAGGAAATCGTTGCAGAACAGATGAAGTAAATTGAAAACAGAAAGCATATAAAGAAAGGGTATCTCCGAGAGGAGATACCCTTTTTGCGTCTGCATAGAAAGCGTTATGCGCTGCGGATGAAGCGTAGCGGCTTTTGTCGAAACTTTCTTTTTGCCCTCGCCCCGTTTTGACAAAAAAAGCGGCTCTGTTTGTTTAGAATGGGCGTATGGAGGGAAGCAGTATGGAAAAGACAGAAATCACATTGGAATATACGGAACAGACACCGCGCTTCGGCAAAATGCTCCTGCCGAAAAAGGAGCCGAAAAAGCCGTTTCCGTGGAAGACCCTGCTGCAGGGCGGCGGCTTCTGCCTGATAGGGCTGTTCTGGGGCAGGATTGAGCTGATGGGGCTGCTGCGCCCGATGGGGCTTGCCTATCTTTCCGCCTTTTTCGGGGAGGGGTGGCTCTTTGGGGCGGTCTGGCTTGCGGTCGGGCTGGGGGCATTTGCCCATGCACCGCTGAAAACAGGCGCAGGGCTTGCGGCGGCGCTTGCCATTCAGCTGACGCTGGGTCGTTTTTTGGAACGGCAGGAAATGGGAAAGAAGGCCCTTCTCGGCACCTTTGCTTCGGTGCTGGCAGGTATCTTTTTTGCCGTCAGCCGACAGGGTCTGGGGTTCTATTTTGCCATTGCCGCCGTGGAGGGCGCGCTGACGCTCGGCATCAGCTATCTGGTGCAGAAGGGCGTGGTGCTTCTGTTGGAGCATGGGAAAGCCGTGATTCCCTCCAGAGAGGAAATGCTTTCGCTCCTGCTTTTGGCAGGGGGCGTTCTGGCAGGGCTTGCGTCCCTGCAAAACCGCCCGATCGGCGCATTTCTGCTGCCGATGGCATCGGCGTTTTTTCTGCTTCTTGCCGCAAGGCAGGAGGGGATTGGCGGCGGTGCGGCTGCCGGTGTGTTTCTGGGGCTTCTTCTGCTGCTTTCTGGCGGTGTCGAGCTGCCTCTTTTCGCTGCCCTCGCTTTAGGGGGAATGTTGGCGGGCTGCATGAGAGATCTGGGCAGGTTGGCCGCTGCCCTTGCAATGCTGCTAGCCCCCTGCATTTTTCTGTTTTACATAGATATGACGTTGCTGAACCCGATTTGGATAGGAGGATTGATAAGCGGGGCGCTGCTGTTTTCCCTGTTCCCCAAGGCTTTGCTGGAAAAATACGGCGGTCTGCGGGAAACGGAAGGCCCCCAAGACAGGTATACAAAAATGAAGGAGCTGACGGAGGAGAAGCTTCTGGGCGTATCCGCGGCATTTGATGCTTTGGCGAAAACCTTTGTTCGGGAGGGGGAACGAAAGGACAGGGGCGAGATTGCAAGGCTGGTTGATACCATTGCGGGAAAGGCTTGCCAGGACTGCGGTTTGGCGCATTTCTGCTGGGAGGAGGATTTATACAAAACCTATGGCATGACCTTCGCCGCACTTTCTCACTGCGACAGTCTGGGGCGGTTTCGGGCATCCGATTTGCCGCAGGAATTTGCGGACACCTGTCCAAGAGTGGACACCCTTGTGGACACCATAAATGAGGTGTATGGACTGTACAGAAGGGACTGCTTATGGACAAGCCGCCTGAGGGAGTGCCGCGAGCTGGTCGGACAACAGCTTCTGGCGGTGGGAGAAATTATGGAATCCCTTTCGGGGCAGATGGAGCTGAACTGTATTTTTCTGGAGGGTGTAGAAAAGGAGCTGCGCCACGCGCTGAAAAAGCAGGGGCTTTCCCCGAAGGAGGTCATCATTACAGAGGAAAAGACCCATCGGCGCAAGCAGGTGAGGGTGGTTTTGCCTGCCTGCGGCGGAAAGGGCAGCTGCAAGGATAAGGTTTTGCCGCTGGTCAGAAAAACGATGGGCTGCCCTATGGTTTTGCTGGAGGAGGGCACTTGCTCGGTGGATGCAAAGGGGAGGGAATGCAGCCTGCTGTTTCGGGAGGCACCTGCCTTTTCCCTCACGACGGCGGCGGTTTATGCCCCTGCGGAGGAAGGAAGGCCGACAGGAGATGCGGCGGCATTTCTGGAAACGGAACGGGGCAACGCCCTGCTTGCCCTTTCCGACGGCATGGGAACGGGGGCTGCGGCGGCGAAGGAAAGCCGCATTGCCATTGAGCTTCTGGAGCAATTCACAGAGGCAGGCTTTGACCGCGCGCTTGCGGTGCGGATGATCAATTCTGCGCTTCTGCTGCGCAGGGGAGAGGAGGCCTATGCGACCCTCGATATCTGCCATGTGAACCTTTTTGACGGGCATGCCGAATTCATCAAGCTGGGCGCGGTGGCATCGTTTATCTGGCGGAGAGACCGCATCATCTCTCTGCGTGCGGTGACGCTGCCTGCGGGCATCCTCAAGCAGGTAGAGCCGGAGAAAAATGAAATGCGCCTCAAGGATGGGGACATGATTCTGATGGTGACGGATGGGATTACCGATGCCCTCGGCGGCGAGGAGCAGACGGGCGCATGGCTCAAGGCGAAGCTGACCGCCTTCCCGATGTCAAACCCGCAGGACGCGGCGGAATATATTTTGCAGGAGGCAAAAAAGGAGCGCAGGGACGGCAGGCGGGACGATATGACCGTTCTTGCCGGACGATTCTGGCAGAAGCAGGTATAAATTGAGACTAAGTGGGGTTGTCTTTTTTTTCGCAATCGTGTAGAGTAATGGACAAGAGGAATTTTCGGGGAAAAAGAGGATTCCGAGAAGGAGACGAACATGCGGAAAAAGGTACGAAACACACTGCGACAATTTCAGATGGTGCCGAAGGGCGCAAGGCTTGTGATTGGGCTTTCGGGTGGAGCGGATTCCGTTGCACTGCTCCACGTTCTGCATAGCCTGCAAAAGGAATTTGCATGGGATTCCCTCACTGCGGTACATATCCACCATGGCCTGCGCGGAGCAGCGGCAGACGAGGACGCTCGTTTTGCGGAAGGCTTCTGCGCCGATTTGGGGATTCCCTGTATCGTAAAGCACTATGATGTGCGTGCGGAGGCGAAGGCGCGTGGGCTTGGCGAGGAAGAAACGGGGCGGCTTCTGCGCTATGCCGCCTTTCGGCAGACGGCAGGCGAGGAAGGCTTCATTGCCGTGGCGCACCACCGAAGAGATCAGGCGGAAACCGTTCTGATGCGGCTTTGCAGAGGGACAGGACTGAAGGGGCTTGCAGGCATGGCACCCGTCAGAGAGAATATCTGCCGCCCTCTGCTGTTCTGCGACCGAGAGGAAATCGAGGACTATTGCAGGGAAAACGGACTGGGGTGGCGAGAGGATGCCACAAACCGAGAGGAAGCCTATACCCGAAATAAGCTGCGGCTGCGCGTTCTGCCAATTCTGGAGGAAATCAATCCGCAGGCGGTGGGGCATATTGCAAAAACGGCTTCTCTTTTGGCAGAGGAGGAGGATTTTCTGGAGCAGCAGACGGCACTTTTTTGGAAGGAGGTACAGCTGCCCTCCTTGCCTGAGGAGGTTTCTCTTTCCATAGAAGGGCTAAATGCGCTCCATCCTGCCATGCGGCGGCGCATCCTGCGGCAGGCGGTGGGGCAGTTTCAGAAAAAGGATATTTCCGCAAAGCAGCTTGCGGCGTTAGAGGATTTGCTTCGGAAGGAAAGCGGGAAACAGCTTGATTTTCCCGAAGGACTGCGTGCAGAAAACCGATACGGCACACTGGTGCTTTCCCGAAGGGCAGCAGATGCGCCAAGAGGGTTCTGCTATGCCCTGCCCATGGAGGAGGAAATCTTCATTCCCGAAGCAGGCATTGCCGTTCTGGTCTCTCTGGATGAAAAAAAAGTTGAAATTTCTGCCGAAACCTGTACGAATGTATTTGATTATGATAAAATAGAGCATACACTTTTCTGCCGCACGCGCAGGCAGGGGGATGTGATTCCTCTGCGAAGGGGCAGGAAAAAAATCAAGGAGCTGTTCATTGATGCAAAGATTCCCAGAGCCGAACGGGAGAGATATCCCTTATTTGTGGCAGGGGATACGGTGATTTGGGTGCCGAGGCTGAAGGAAGCCTTTGGCGCGGATGAACAGACCGACCGAAAAGTATGGATTCAAATACGGAGGGTACAGGAATGAAAGAGAGAATCGAGGTATTGCTTTCTGCGGAACAGATTGACCGGAGAATGGCAGAGCTGGCAGATGAATTATATCAGGAGTTTGGAGATGAGCAGGTGGAGCTGGTTTGTGCGCTGAAGGGCGCAGTTGTGACCATCGTGGATCTGGCAAAGAAAATGAAAATGCCCGTTACCATGAATTTCATGAGCGTTTCCAGCTACGGCAACAGCACGGAAAGCTCCGGCAATATCAATATCAAGATGGATCTGGATGCGGATATTACAGGCAAGAACGTGCTGATTGTAGAGGATATCATTGACACCGGCAGAACGCTGAAAAAGCTGAAGGAGCTTCTTATCAGCAGAAACCCCAAAAAGCTGAAGCTGGTGACACTGCTGGATAAGCCTGACCGCCGCGTGGTGGATATCAAGGCGGACTATACAGGCTTTACGATTCCCGATGCCTTCGTGGTGGGATATGGTCTGGATTATGCCCAGAAATATAGAAATCTGCCTTATGTAGGCGTGCTGCATTTTGAGGAAGAAGAAAAATAAGTAAAAATGAGCCATTTTCTACTAAAATAGTAGAGAATGGCTTTTTCTTTTGCGGATTTCTATGGTAGAATGGAAAAAAGCGAAAGGGGCTGAGGGAAATGCTGACGATTTTCAACAGGAGAGAACTGGTGGTTACACAGAGCATGGAACGGCAGGCGGAGGTTCGCAATATTCTGGCTACAAATGGGATTGCTTATACAGTGAGAACAACAAATCGGCAGGGCGGTATCCAGAGAGCCAATATGTGGAGCGCCGGATTTAACCAGAGCTTTGCATGGGAGTATAAAATTTATGTGCATAAGAAGGATCTGGAATATGCACTGCATCTGATTCGATGAAGTGCAGAGAAAAAATGTTGATTCGATTGGAAGTTGCAGACAAGTATAGGTGCGCCGCTTTTTCCAAACCCTTCCCTACAGTGCCGAAAACGGCAGGAAGAAAGGCGGCGCAGGTGCGCCTGAAAGGAACAACAAATCGAAATTTATAAAGGAGAATATTGATGAAATTATTTTTATGTTCGCACTTTTCAAGTGTAGGAAGTCTGATAAAGGAAGAAATTGAAA
>OGKA01000111.1_pt1 | contig 96403 bp, 92 predicted proteins | sample 1572211 | NCBI WGS metagenome assembly OGKA01 (sample SAMEA2582125, study PRJEB24529) | metagenome | biome: Human gut stool | place: China | collected 2011 | reverse complement strand
AGCACCCGGAGTTTGAGAAGATCGTGTTCCACGGTCTGCGCCACTCCAGTGCCACTTACCAGTTGATCGAATCCGGCGGCAACATCAAAGCCGTGCAGGGCAACACCGGTCACGCCACCACCGGCATCCTGATGGACACCTACGCCCACACACAGGACAAGCCCCGGTTGGAGCTGGCTGAGAAGCTGGAAGCAGACTTCTATTCACAGGACATCGGTTCCCCCAAATCCGGCTCTGTGCCGGTAAAAGAAAATCTGCCGGACAGCATCCAGATCACCCCGGAAGGGATGCTGAAAGTTGTCCGACAGATGAACCCCGAGCAGCGGCGTGAGTTCACCCGCCTGCTGTTCGCCTGAAAAAAGTATGGAAAAAACGCTCACGATGCACAGAATGCAGACAATGCAAGGAAAAACACGGCTTTCCCGCCGGTGTGCAAAAAGTGTGCAAAAGTGTGCAGAGCCCCAGAAAATGGAAAATCCCACGAGGAATCTTACGATTCTTCGTGGGATTTTGGTGCGCTCGAGGGAACTCGAATCCCTGGCCCTCTGATTAAAAGTCAGATGCTCTACCGGCTGAGCTACGAGCGCATATTTTCAGATTTACAGATACTGCCGAATAATATTACCACACCCGCGCCAAAAAAGCAAGAGGAAAGCGCAAAAAAGTGCCTTTCCGCAGCACACAGACCCCCGCCGGGAGAGCACCCGTTCCTTTTATAAAAGCCAGTTTTACTGTCACCTCTCTGGGACGCGGATATTCTGGCGGCAACTTCCTCTTTACAAATGGGGCGCGAACCAGTACAATCAAAGCAGAACGCACGGTCCCGGCCCGTATGCGGCGGGGCTTTTTGATAGGAGGCTGTTTTATTATGAAAATCTCTCGTCGGTCTGTCCTTCATATTTCCGGGCTGGCAGCGGCAGCGCTGGCCCTGACCGGCTGCTCTGCGGCTGGAAGCGCCGCGCTGGGCGGCAAGCTGCCCGGCCTGCTTAAGGGTCTGGCAAAAAAAGGGGAGACCGCTGCTTCGTCGGAAGCTGCCAGCGACATGGCCGTCACCCCGCCGCCCGAGGGCGAACAGCTTGACCCGGCCTTCGGCGTCATGCCTGAGTACGACGCCGACATCCTCACCGGCGCCGAGCGCAGCACCAACAGCCGCCCGGTGGCTGTGATGGTGAACAACATCGCCAACTCCCAGCGCCAGAATGCCCGCCCCCAGCGGGGCATCGGCAGCGCCGACCTGCTCATCGAGGCCAAGGTCGAGGGCGGCATCACCCGCCTGTGCGCCGTGTTCAGCGACGCCGACAGCATCCCCGAGGTCGGTCCCATCCGCTCAGGCCGCGACCAGTTCCTGCAGCTGCTCATGCCCTGGGACATTCTCTACTACCACGACGGCGAGAGCATCTTCTGCACCCAGTTCGTCAGCGTGTACGGCTACTCCGGGCTGAACATCGGCGGCAAGAATTATTTCAAGACCCCCATCCACCCCATCGTCTCCCACCGCAATAACCGCGGCCGCGATGTGGCCTACGAGCACACCGAGTTCACCTCCGGCAAGGAGATCTGCAAGGCCGCTTCTGATGCCGGCATCAGCCTCTACGCTCCCAGCGAGGGGACTTTCTTCCACTTCGCCGACTACCGCACCGACGAGGTCAACAAGCTCAAGGGTGAACCCTCGGCCAAAAAAATCGCCATCGTACATTCGGAGAGCTACCGCACCTCGTTCAGCTACTCCGCACTCAGCCACACCTACGCGATGCAGATGTACAACTCCTCCAAGAAGGCCACCGAGAACACCGTCGATGAGCTGACCGGTGAGCAGCTTACCTTCGAGAATGTCGTGGTCTGCTTCGCCGACATGGACGCCTACGCAGGCGACTCCCATGACGTGCAGGAGGTGCAGTACATCAAGGGCGGCGACGCCTACCTCTTCACCCGCGGCGGCGTGCAGGTGGGCCGCTGGGAAAAGACCTATCCCACCAACCCCCTCAAGCTTTACACCAAGTCCGGCGAAGAGATGACCCTCAACCGGGGCAAGACCTACTTTGCACTGGTGGACAACGACGAGCTGAGCAATTTCAGCTGCCAGTAAGCCCATGAGGAACATGACAATGAAACGCATTCGAACTGCGCTCTGCCTCATTTTGGCCGCCGCGCTGCTGGCAGGCTGCGCCTTTCTGCCCAGCGACAGTGAGCCGGAAACGCCCGCTCCCACCGACCCGCTCACCGGCCTTGCCCTCGAGTGGCAGGGCCAGCGTCCGGTGGCCGTGGCCATTGAGAACAGCACTGCCTCCACCACTCAGTGGGGCCTTTCCTCGGCGTCGGTGGTGCTGGAAGCCCTCACCGAGGTGGGTACGTCCACTGAGCTCTGCCTCGTCTATCCGGCGCTGGCCGCGACCCCGAAGGTCGGGCCGGTGGCCGCCGGTCAGGACATCTACTGGCGGCTTCTGGTGGGTCAGCAGCCCATTCCGGTACAGCGGGGCGGGGGACAGTTCGACCAGAACTTCCTCGATTACTATTCCATTCGGGCCGTGGATGCTCTGGAAGCCGGGCGCACTGCCTTCGACTGCGGCAGTGAGTGGAGCAACGCACCGCTGTGGTACACCAGCGGCGAGGCCATCTCTAATGTCTTGGACGAGCTGAGCATCTCCTCTGTTCTGACGGAATCCCGAGTGACGAACGTCGTATCTGCTGCGTCGGACAGTGCTTCCTCCGGGGCCGACGCAGTGCTGTCCCTCCCTGCACTTCTCCCGCAGGAAGCAGACGGCAAACTGCCGAACGCCACCGCGCCGGACGCGGTGAATGTCCGGGTCTGCTTTGACGACGACAACGCCACCGGCTTTTCCTACGACGCCGACAGCGGGCTTTACCGGATGCTCCACGCCGACGGCACGCCCCAGCTGGACGCCAACAACGGCCAGCAGGCCGGGTTCGATAATCTGCTGGTGCTGTTCAGCGCCTCCGAGCTGCGGGACGACGGCAAGACCTACGACTACGATTTGAGCATGGGCGGCGGCGTCTGGCTCAACGGCGGGCATCTGTGGACCATCACCTGGACGCAGGGCCGGGACAACACGCTGCTGCTTTACGACGCCGATGGCCGCACCATGAACATCGAAGCCGGGACGAGCTATATCGCTCTTGTCACCAGTCTGACCGGACAGGAGCTGACGGTCACAAATTCCAGCGGAGAAGAGATTCTTGGATAAACAAAAAGACTTCTGCACGACGAAATGCAGAAGTCTTTTTTATTTCCAGGCTGCGGCGCGCGCCTGTGCGCGGGGCAGGTTTTCTTTTTCGGTCAAATGGCTTTGCGCTCCGCGCGGGCCAGAGGTAGGGAGGGGTGTTTCGAATCCCCCCTCCCTACCTCTGGACTCCACTCTCCCCGCAACGAGTTAAGGGCTGCACGCCCTTAACAATTCCAAAGAAGTAGGCTCCAAGCAAAAATGCTGGAGATTCGTGCATTCGCACGAAGATCTCTTAACCGCATTTTAGCTCTCCGCCGATTTGCTGCTTCGCAGCAGACTTTACGCCTTTGCTGAACGTAAAGTCCTGCTGAAACGTAACACCCTCGGCGAAGCCGTAAATCGGAGAAACGAGAAAAAAGCGTTTAGCGAAGCGGCTAGCTTTTTTCCGTTTCGACTTCTCCTTTGGGGTCTGAAAGGGGCGAGCAGCCCCTTTCTCGTGGATCCAGCGCGTCGAAATCGCTGGTGTTTTTCTGGTTCTCTTTTGACACCAAAAGAGAACTTAGCCCAGCGTAAAAGCGCTCTACCCCCGCGCCACCGGCGCGCGAAGCCGTTTATAAATCCACTACGCTTCCGACTTCCGCCGGCGTCGCCGGCACCGGTCCGAGGCGGACGGCGTCGGCGTCCCGGCGCACCACGAACTCCACCGGCTGTCCGGCGGCAAAGGCGGGGCGATAGCTCAGCTCCAGCGCCTCCCAATCCTCCGGGACAGCGCAGAAGCAGTGGAGCATCGCGCCGCGCCCGGCGGCGAGGTTGAGCGTAAAGGCCGAGGCATCGGCGGCGTTCTCCGCGTAGAGCGGTGCCGCAAAGCTGCCGCAGGGGACGCTCTCGCCTCCGCAGCGGGCGGTCACGCCGCTGTCCAGACTGTAAAGCTCCTTCAGGGTCGAGACATCCCGGCTGTGGAGGTAGCTTGCGCCCACCGGCAGGGTGCGGGCCGAGAGGTTCTCCACCGAGAGGTAGACCAACACGCCGCCCAGCCCGGATGCAGGCGCATAGCCCAGCAGCTCCACCGCCGCCTTGCCGTCCAGCAGGGCAGGCTGGCCCATCACGCGGGGCTGTGCCGCAGCCGCCGAAACGCCTGTGAGCAGGGCAGCGGCCAGACTGACCGCGCCCGAACCGGCGCATTTCAGGAACGACCGGCGGGAAAGAGACTGAGACATCGGGGACTCCTCCTTGCAGCGAGAAAAATCATTCACTTTATAGAGTATCGGTTTCTTTGCCCCCTGTCAAGGGTTTGAAAGCGTTCTGCCGCAGGTTTTGCGTTTTCTTTGCTGATTTTGTACCAAAAGGATGCAAAAATGCCGCCCGGCGGCAAAATCGCAGGGCAGCAGAGCGTTCTTTCTTATTCGAATGCTTCATTCTCCTCGGCTTCCGCCTGACCCCGCAGGGTGTCGGCATAGCCAAAGGGGACGATGTCGATGGCCTCCACCAGACGGTCGCGCATCCAGAGCTGGACGTCGGTCTGGACGGTGTAGCCGCAGCCGGGGTCAGCCATCCACTGCTCGGGATGGCGGGAGGGGAGGGCGCGCTGGCTCAGCATACTCATGATGACGCCGCCGTGGGTCACGCAGGCGGCCTCGGTGACATCCATCCGGATCATATACTCGAACAGTTTGAGCAGCGTCTCCGAGCAGCGGGCGTGGAACTGCTCCGTGGGCTCTGCGCCCTCCGGCACAAAGCCGGAGCCCGGGGTGATCCACTTCTTGAAGTCCTCGTTCTTCACCAGCTCCTTGACGGGATGGTTCTCAAAGACGCCGAAACCGGCCTCCCGCAGGTCATGCACCGAGAACTGGTGGGTCGCATTCGGGAACAGGATGTTGGCCGTCTCCACGGCGCGCATGAGGGGAGAAGAGAAGACGGTATCCACCTGCGGATACTCGAACCGCTCTTTCAGCTCGGCCAGCTGGGCGCGGCCCTCGTCACACAGGGGAATGTCCGTGCCGCTGCCGATGTAAAGGCCCTGTAAGTTGCCGGAAGTCAGGCCGTGGCGGATGAGATGGAGCTTAAAGGTTTTCATGCAAAAACACCTCTTATGAGCTATCTATTCCTGTGCTGATTCGCACAAATCTTGCTTTTCTGCTGATTTTTCCGGCACCATCAGACACTAAATATATGCCGGTAAGGTTTATTTTAACATAGATATGGTAGAAAGAGCAACCCCTTTGACAAAAACGCCGAATTTCCGGCGGAAAAACCGTCACTTTTTCGCTTTACAAGTCGTTTTCCATTGTGTATAATCAACGTGCTGTAAACCAAAAATCAAGGAAGTCCTATTTTTATCTGAGGAGCCAAACATCATGGAGTTCAATCGTATCATCAAACTGCTGCGCAAGGAGCGCGGCATCACCCAGAAACAGGCGGCAGAGGATCTGGGCGTTTCACAGGCCCTGCTTTCCCACTACGAAAAAGGCATCCGGGAGTGCGGCCTGGATTTTGTGGTACGGGTGGCAGACTATTATAATGTCTCCTGCGACTATCTGCTGGGCCGCTCGGCAGAGCGCAACGGCATGATGCTCTCGGCAGAGGACATCCCCAACCCCGACAAGATGAAGGACAACATCTACCACGGCAGCGTCCTGCCCACGATGAACAAAAAGCTCATCTCCAACAGCCTGAACGTGCTCTACGCCAAGATAGGCGAGTGCCACAGCAAGGCCCTGACCACCGAGGTGAGCGCCTACCTGATGACCGCCGTGGCCAAGATGTTCCGTCTGCTCTATTCCGCCGAGCCCCACAATGCCCCCAGCATGTTCAGCGTGGACGCCCGACGCTGGCCCGGCTACTCCGACGCTGTGATGCACTCGGCTCAGGCCAATGTGGAAGCCCTGCTGGCCGGCGAAGCGCTGCCCGGCGGCGAGGGCGTGGCCGACCCGTCCTGCCTCGCCATGACCACCGAGAGCCTGACCCGGGAATACCCGCTGTATACTCCCAGCCTGCTCAATCTGGTCAAGACCAGCGAGACCCGCGCCCGGGAGCTGACCGGAGAGGACCGCACTTAAGTCTCTGTGAAACTAGTGTAAATTCTGCCGTTTTTTGCTTGCATCTGCGTGCAAAAGATGTTATAAACAAGATAGAACATTTTCATCGTGCTTCATAATAAAGCGAATTCAAGGAGGGACACATCCATGTCCAATAAAATTTCCCGCCGCACCTTCCTCAAGTGTACCGGTGCCTCCGCAGCAGCTTTGGGCGCTGCTGCCATGTTGGGCGGCTGCGGTTCCAGCACCAGCAACGCCATCGAAGTCAAGGTCGGCGACAAGGTCAGCAACTGGAACAATCTGGGCGTCCAGCTCACCAGCGTCTTTACCATGGCCAACACTCCCGACCTGCCCGACCACGAGTATGTCGCTGTGCTCGTCACCGCTGTGAACCGCTCCGGCGCTACCACGTTTGAGATCGGCGCACAGAACCTCGCCGAACTGGATGCCGCCTATCCGCTGGACGATGAGGCTACCAAGCTCGATGTCGCCCGTCAGTACTTCCACGCTCTGGCCGCCTCCACCACCGATTTCACCGCTGTCTGCGACGGCGCTGAGGCCGAGGTCGGCGCTTACATCCAGCTCTATGATGCCGCCGCTCAGAGCTTCTCCGAGTCCACCAATCTGCCCCCGCAGGGCGCAGGCTACATCCAGCTGATCTGCTGTGTCCCCACCGGCTGGCAGAAGCTGAGCGTCACCTTCACCCCGACCTTCGTGGCAAACAAGAGCCTCACCTTCTCTCTGAACTCTTCTGACCTGACGCAGGCCTGAGGCATTTTTCCGAGACGAAATTCCGTCATAAAGGGCAGAGCTTCCCCACAAAATTTTTGTGAAAAGCATTGACATCTGCTCATTTTTCGCCTATTGTATAGGCAAGACGCCCTTCGGGGCAGTACAATGATTTCTGTGTTTCTACATAAAGGAGGAACGATCATGTCCTTAGAATTCAACCGCCGCTCTTTCCTGAAGTACAGCGCCGCTGCTGCCGTGGCTGTGGCTGGTTCCAGCCTGCTCGTTGGCTGTGGTGAGGATGAGTATCAGAAGACCGGTAAAATCGGCAGCACCCTGAAGCTGATGGGTACTTTCACGCTGTATGATAGCCCCGATGCTCCTACATACACCGTCACCACTCCTGCCACTGCCACTGCTCCTGCCACCGGTACTTTTAAGTGCAAGCTGAGCATCAAGTGCACTACGGACAAGGTTCCTCTTTGCGTGACTAAGGGTAACTTCGAGCTTACTGTAAACAGCACTGGCAAGAGCAAGGATGACGTAGACTATCTGGATAATGCCATCACTGTCAAGCGTCAAGGTGCAGGATCTTCTGGCGGAAAGTTTGATTTGACGACTGATGACGGTGCACAGGATTTCGATATTACTGTTGCTGACGTTATTCTTAAGGACGGCGACAAGGTCGAGTTCAAATACTGGCCCCGCATTCAGGCCAGCAGCGGCAACAGCGGCTACACCCGTGCTTTCTGCACTTGGAAGATGACTGCCAAGAAGGACGCCACTACCGGTAAAATCACTCTCGTGTGATCCCTTTTCTGCACTCTGCGCCCAAGGCTTACGCCTTGGGCGTTTTTGTTTGCATTTCTCCGTCATTCTGCCAAAACGCAGACTAAGATTTTTAGTGGTTTTGTGTCTTGTGCATAAGGTGCCTTTCCTGCTACAATAAGAGCATACCAACCGGGGAGCGCAGCGGCCGGACAGATGTGCCGCCGCGCGGTTTTATTTTTCGGGATGGGCGTCCTGCCTGATTTCACAAGAACAGGAGTGTGCAGTTATGATCAATATGGTAAAGCTTCCCACCAACAAGAGCAGTCTGTTCCTGCGCGTGGCAAAGGGCCACTTCGCCACCAGCCACAGCCACATCAACTACTACATCGACGTCACCACCCAGAAAGCCCGCCTCTCGGAGGCGAAGGCTGTCGCCAAGGAGCTGGTGGCTGCCTATCAGCACAGCACCATCGTGGACACCGTGCTCTGTCTGGACGGCACACAGGTCATCGGCACCTGTCTGGCCAACGAGCTGACCAAAGACGGCTTTGCCAACATGAATGCCCACCAGACGATTTACGTCATCACCCCCGAGTACACCAGCGGCAGCCAGATCATCCTCCGCGACAACCTCGCCCCGATGGTCAGGGGCAAGCACGTCCTCATCCTGTCGGCCTCCATCACCACCGGCTACACCGTGCAGGCGGCCATCGAGGCGGTCAACTACTACGGCGGCACCGTGGCGGGCCTGTCGGCCATCTTCGCCACCACCCACGAGTGTCTGGGCATCCCGGTCACCTCCATCTTCGACCCCTCCAGCCTGCCCGACTACGCCAGCTTCGACAGCCGCGACTGCCCCATGTGCAAGGCCGGCCAGCACATCGACGCGCTGGTGAACAGCTTCGGCTATTCGGCCCTCTGAATCTGAAATTTTCCTCCCTCTTTCTCCCCGCTGTGCAGCTGCATGGCGGGGAGTTCTTTTATTTTTTCATCTTCGGAAACACGAAGGAATTATGCCGGTATGCTATAAGCAGCTCTATGGTCATGAAGCACCAGATGACCGGCTCGCAGAGGATGACCGCGTTATATTCAAAGCGGGGGATGAAGAGCAGAACAAAGACGATCTTGCCCAGAAACTCGATGACGCTGGACAGCAGGGGCAGCACCTTCTCGCCCATGCTCTGCAGAGCGTAGCGGGTGGAGAGCAGCATTCCCAGCACGGCGTAGAAGGGTGCGTTCCAGACCAGATACCGCACGCCGTTTTCCAGCACCACCGGTTCCGAAGAGCCGGACACCAGTTTCACCATCCACTCCGCACCCATACTCATAAGCAGGATAGCCGTCACAGCCACCACGACACCGTAGAGATAGATGTCCCGCATTCCGCGGCGGACGCGGTCGGGATGGTTCGCGCCGTAGTTCTGGGAGACGTAGGTCGAGCAGGCAGAGGCCATCGCCGTCAGGGGCATATCCGTAAAAGCGAAGAGCTTTCGGGCCGCGGTGTGGCCCGCGATGACCAGCGTACCGAGGCCGTTGATGCCGTACTGCAAAACGACAGAACCCGCCGAGACGATGCTGCTCATGAGGCCCATGGAGATGCTCTGGCTGAACAGCTCCCAATAGAGGCGGCTCTCCACATGGAAGTGCTTTTTCTCAGGCAGGAGCAGCCGGGCGCTGCGGAAGACATACAGGATGCAGAGCGCCACCGACACGCCCTGAGAGATGACCGTCGCCACACCGGCACCGGCCACGCCCATGCCCAGCGCAGCGATGAACCAGAGGTCGAGGATGACGTTGAGCACCGACGAGAGGATGAGGAAGACCAGCGGCATGAAGCTGTTGCCGATGGCCCGCAGCAGGCCGGCGCAGAGGTTATAGGCAAACATGACGATGACGCCGAAGTCGATGATGATGATATAGCCGTAGGCGTCCTCTAAAATTTCCGCCGGGGTGTCCAGCAGTTCCAGCAGCGGATGCAGGCCCGCCGCACCCGCCAGCGTGATGACCGCCGACGCGATGATGCCGATGACGATGGAACCCGCCACGGTCTGTTTGAGCTGGTCATCGTCTCCGGCCCCGTAGGCGCGCGCTGCGACGATGGCGAGGCCGTTGCCGATACCGATGCCAAATCCGACCAGAAGCTCGTAGATAGCCCCGCAGGCGCCAATGGCGGCAAGGGCGGTATCGCCCAGCACATTGCCGACGATCATGGTGTCCACGGTATTATAGAGCTGCTGGAAGAGGCACGACACCAGAATGGGCAGCATAAAGATGAGCAGGCTCTTGAAGATGGGGCCGTTCATCAAATCGACGTTCCGGTTGAAGAATGATTTTTTCGCAGGGGACTGGGTCATAGGCGTTCCTCCATAGTCACAAAAAGGAGCTGCTGTACAGGTACAACCTCTCCGTCAGCGCTGACGGAGAGGTTGATTCCGCTGTACAACAGCCCTTTTCAATATTTTCAGATCGTTACAACTCCTGCGTCTCGAAGCCGTTGACGGTCAGCACTTCCACACTCTTGAAGCCTGCGGCCTTGACGGCGGCAGCAGCCTCGTCGAAGCCGAAGGTCAGACTGTCCACATCGTGGGCGTCGGAGGTGATGATGACCTTGCCGCCCATCTTCTGCCACTCACCCAGAAGCCATGCGCCGGGGTAGAAGTCCTTGCGGTAGCCGCGGTAGACGCTGCCGGTGTTCACTTCCAGCAGGCAGCCGTGCTCTTTGGCAGCATTCAGCGCCTTGAGGGCTGCGGCCTTATAGCGGGGCGACTCTTCGTCGAAGAACTCACCGGCAGCGTTCAGCTTCTTGATGAGGTCGATGTGGGCGAGGATGTCGGGGCCCATGGCCGCCACCTTCTCCACCTCGGCGAAGTATGCTTCCACAGCGGCCAGAGGATCGCCGTCGAAGTCGTCGTAGATGCAGTCGTGGAGGTCCTGGGGACGGAAGTCGATCTCGTAGTATTTGCCGGTGTTCTTGCCGTAGAGGTGGTGCGCAGAACCGATCCAGTAGTCGTAGCCGGTGCGCTTGTCCTCGCTCAGCAGGTCCCACTCGATGCCGCAAAGGATGTCCACCTTACCCTTGTACTCGGTCTTGAGCTTGGCAATGGTGGCCTTGTACTGGGCTGTGCGGCTGGGGCTCATGCAGTATTCACGGTCGCGCTGGGTATAGCTATGGCCCGTGAAGCCCAGTGTGGTCAGCCCCTGCGCACACGCAGCGGAGGCCATCTCCTGTAGGGTGTTTTTGCCGTCGCACATCGTCGAGTGACAATGGACACTGGACTTCTTATAATCTGCCATAGTGAATCACTGCATCCTTTCTTGTTTGACCTTGTGGTCGATCACGTGTCGTTTTTCCAGCTCGCGGGTGATGTCCTCCACCGTGATGCCGGCCTGCACCATCAGCACCAGCACATGGTATGCCAAATCGCTGATCTCGTAGACCGTCTCGGCCTTGTCTTCCTTTTCGCCCGCGATGATGACCTCAGTACACTCTTCGCCCACCTTCTTGAGGATCTTTTCTTTGCCCTTCTCGAACAGATAGGTGGTGTAGCTGCCCTCTTTGGGGCTGGTCTTGCGGCCCTTGATGAGGTCATACAGCCCCTGCCAGCTGAACTGCTTCAGCTCCGGGGAAACATACACTTCGTTGAAAAAGCAGCTCTCGGCACCGGTGTGGCAGGCGGGGCCGCTCTTGACGACCTCAACCACCAGCGCGTCGGCGTCGCAGTCGGCGGTGATGGACACCACACGCTGGACGTTGCCGCTGGTCTCGCCCTTGCGCCAGATCTCCTGACGGCTGCGGCTCCAGAACACCGTCCGGCCCTCCGCAATGGTCAGCGCCAGCGTCTCGGCGTTCATGTAGGCGAGGGTCAGCACCTCTTTGGTGTAGTGGTCCTGCACGATGGCAGGGATGAGGCCCTTTTCGTCAAATTTCAGATCCATAATGTTTCTCCTTCCCCGCAGGGGGACAGCTATAGTTTAGCGTATTCGGCGGGCAAACGCAAGGGCTCAGAGCCGCATTTCCACGCCATTTTCGTTTAAGTATTCCTTTAGTTCCCGGATGGTGAGCAGCTTCTGGTGGAAGATGCCCGCCGCAAGGCCCGCGTCGATGCCTTTATGATGGAACAGCTCGAGGAAGTCTTCCTTTTTGCCCGCGCCGCCGCTGGCGATGATGGGGACGTTCACCCGGGCCGCCACGGCGTCCAGCATCTCGAGGTCAAAGCCGTTCCGGACACCGTCAGTGTCGATGCTGTTGAGACACACTTCGCCTGCACCGTTGTCCACGCACCATTTGATCCATTCCAGCGCGTCCCGGCCAGTGTCTTCGCGCCCGCCCTTGGCAAAGACGCGGAACTGGCCGTCCACCCGCTTGACGTCGGCGGAGAGGACCACGCACTGGTCGCCGTACCGCTTGGCCGCCGCCGGGATGAGGCCGGGGTCTCTCAGTGCGCCCGAGTTGACGCTGACTTTATCAGCACCACACTTGAGCACCCGGTCGAAATTGTCCAGCGTGTTGACGCCGCCGCCCACCGTGAGGGGGATGAATATCTCGCTGGCCACCCGGGTGAGGATGTCGGTGAAGAGGGCGCGGCCCTCGGCGCTGGCCGTGATGTCGTAGAACACCAGCTCGTCCGCGCCCGCCGCGTTGTACATCCGGGCCATCTCCACCGGGTCGGCCACATCCTTGATGCCCTCGAAGTTCGTTCCCTTGACGACCCGTCCGTTCCGGACGTCCAGACAGGGGATGATGCGTTTTGTTATCATGGTCTTGCTCCTTACTTCTGCACCAGCGCGACGCAGCGCCCAAGGTCCAGCGCACCGGTGTACAGGCTCTTGCCGAGGATGGCGGCGGCAGTCCCCATCTCTTCCAGTTCCAGCAGCTCCTTTTCCGAGGAAATACCGCCGCTGGCCGTGATGGCCACGCCTGGCACTTCTTTTGCAAGCTGGCGGTAGAGGGCGAGGTTGGTGCCTTTCATCGCGCCGTCGCAGGCAATGTCGGTGTAGATGATGGCCTTGCATCCAGCCTCAGCCAGACGCTGACAGAAGGCCACGCCCGGTTCAGCGCTGACGTCCTTCCAGCCGTGGATTGCCACATAGCCGTCCTTGGCGTCCACACCCACGGCAATTTTTTCGCCATACTTTTTCAGCATCCGGGCCGTAAAGTCAAAGTTCGTCACGGCCACACTGCCAAGGATGCACCGGCCCACGCCCAAAGAGAGGTATTTTTCAATGCGCTCTTCGGTGCGGATGCCGCCGCCTACTTCGATATACAGGCCGCCCTGCTTTGCCAGCGCGGCGATGGTGTCGTAATTGGAAAGGGTGCCGTCCTTTGCGCCGTCCAAATCGACGACGTGGAGGTTTTTTGCCCCGGCTTCGAGAAAAGTCCGCGCCTGGGCGCAGGGGTCTTCGCCGTAGACGGTCATCCGGTCGTAATCGCCCTGCGTCAGGCGCACGACTTTGCCGCCCCGCAGGTCAATGGCTGGGAATAGCTGCATATTATTACTCCTAATCTAAGGCTTTCCTTCATACAACCTCTCCGTCTGCACCTTCGGTGCAGCCACCTCTCCTGGTAGGAGAGGCTTTGGCATTTCGTGAAGCTTCGCCTCTTCGCCAGAGGCTCCCCTCGGTAGGGGAGCTGTCGAGCGTATGCGAGACTGAGAGGTTATTTACAGCTCACTGAACGCTTTCAGCAGCCGCAGCCCTGCGTCACCGCTTTTCTCCGGGTGGAACTGGGTGCCGTACACCTTGCCCGCCTTCACCACGCCGGTGACGGGCAGGGAATAGTCGCTGACGGCCAGTGTGTTGGCGGCGCAGTTTTTGCCGTAGTAGCTGTGGACGTAGTAGAAATACTCGCCGTCCCTGACGTACTTGAACAGCGGGTCGTCCCGCAGGATGTGGACGGCGTTCCAGCCGATCTGCGGCACTTTCAGGCTCTTGTCGCCGAGGTCGGGAGCCAGCGGGCATACCTGCCCCGGCACGAAGCCAAGGCCGTCGTGCTCGCCGTACTCGTAGCTCTTTTCAAACAGCAGCTGCATCCCGAGGCAGATGCCGAGGAGGGGCTTCTTCGCCGCTTCTTCCTTGATGACCGGTACAAGGCCGGTGGCCTCAAGTTTTGCCATCGCGTCCCCGAAAGCGCCCACGCCCGGCAGGATGAGCCGGTCAGCGGCGCGGATGTCGGCGGCATCCGCGCTGACCTTCGCTTCCAGCCCCAGATGGGCCAGACTCGATTTCAGGCTGAACAGGTTGCCCACGCCGTAGTCGATGATGCATATCATACCAGCAGTCCTTTCGTGGAAGGAATTTCGTCCCGATGGGCCGCATCGATGCGGACGGCATCGGCCAGCGCACGGCCAGCGCCCTTGAACGCGGCCTCAAGGATGTGGTGGCTGTTCTCGCCCGCGAACTGGACGAAGTGGACGGTGGCCGGCACGCTGCGGGCAAAGCCCAGCCAGAATTCCTTGGCGCACTCCACGTCGAAGTCGCCGACTTTTTCGGTGTTGCAATGGATGTCCCAGTTCAGGGTGCAGCGGCCCGAGATGTCCACGGCGCAGAGGATGAGGGCTTCGTCCATGGGCAGATAGAAGCTGCCGTACCGGTGGATGCCCCGCATATCGCCCAGCGCCTGGGCGAACGCCTGCCCCAGCGCGATGCCCACATCCTCGGTGGTGTGGTGATAATCCACCTCCACGTCGCCGTGGCAGGTAAGCACCAAATCAAAGCGCCCGTGCCGCGCAAACAGCTCCAGCATATGGTTCAGAAAACCGCAGCCGGTGTCCACCTGATACCGGCCTGCGCCGTCGAGGTTCAGGGTCAGCTCGATCTGGGTCTCGTTGGTGTTCCGCTCGATGGTCACTTCCCGCATGGCTCAGCCCTCCAAAATTTCATCCAGCGCCCGCAGAAGGGCGGTCATGTCGTCCGGCGTGCCGATGGTGATGCGCAGCCAGTTCGAAATACGGGGTGCGTCGAAGTGGCGCACCAGCACGCCTTTTTCTTTCAGTTTCAGGTAAAGTTCGCCGCCGCTCTTTTTGTCGGTGGAAGCAAACAGGAAATTGGAGCGGCTGTCCAGCACGGCAAAGCCCCGCGCTTCCAGCTGCTGCTTTGTCCAGCCCCGCGTCTCCACGATAGCGGCGCGGGTCTTGTCGAAGTAGTCCGCATCTTCCAGCGCGGCCTTGCCCGCCTTCAGGGTCAGCCGGTTGATGTTGTAGGGGTTGAGGCTGAACTTGACCCGGTTGAGGTCAGCGATGAGCTTCGCATTGCCCATAGCGAGGCCCAGCCGCGCACCGGCCAGCTGACGGGACTTCGAGAAGGTCTGGACCACCAGCAGATTTTCGTAGTTGTTGATGAGCGGCACACAGCTCTCGCCGCCGAAGTCCACATAGGCTTCGTCCACGATGACCACATTGTTGGGGTTGCTCTTCAGGATTTCCTCGATGGCGCTGCAGGGCAGGGCCAAACCGGTGGGGGCATTGGGGTTGGCGATGACGATGGTCTCGTTCAGGCCATAATAGTCTGCCGGGTCGAGGGTGAAGTCTTCTTTCAGCGGGATGATATGGCTGGGGATGTGCATCAGCCCGCACCAGACGCCGTAGCAGCCATAGGTGATGTCCGCATAGGCCAGCGGGTGGTTCTCGTCGCAGAAGGCCCGCAGGGCGAAGAACAGGTTCTCGTCGCTGCCGTTGCCGGGCATGATCTGCTCGGGCTGCAGCTCAAAGTGTGCCGCCGCTGCCCGCAGCAGCTCGGCACACGCAGGGTCGGAGTAGAGGCGGAGCTTTTCCACCTCAGCCTCGCTCACCGCCCCCACCACGGCCGGAGAGGGGAGATAAGGGCTTTCGTTGGTGTTCAGCTTAATGTACTGCTGGTCCTGCGGCTGTTCGCCCGGGGTGTAGGGAGTGACAGCTTCCAGCGTGGGAGAAAGAAAACGGCTCATGTTTGCCAGCCTCCGTTTTTATTGCAACTTGACCTCTCTGCCAAAGGCTCCTCCTATTAGGGGAGCTGGCGCGAAGCGCCTGAGAGATTTATTCATATCTTATGGTCACACTGCGGGCGTGGGCGTGCAGGCCCTCCCGCTCGGCAAAGTCGGCGATGCGGGGCGCAGCCTTTTCCAGTGCCTCCCAGGTGTAGTAGATGAAGCTGGACTTCTTGACGAAGTCGTCCACGCCCAGAGGGCTGGAGAAGCGTGCCGTGCCGCTGGTGGGCAGGGTGTGGTTCGGGCCGGCGAAGTAGTCGCCCAGTGCCTCGGGGACGTTCCGACCGAGGAAGATACTGCCTGCATTTTTGATTTCATTCAGCACGCTGAAGGGGTCGTCCACACAGACTTCCAGATGTTCGGGTGCGATGATGTTGCAGGCTTCGATGGCCTTGCGTAAATCAGAACAGACGATGATCTTGCCGTTGTCGTCCACGCTGGCGCGGGCGATGGCGGCGCGGGGCAGCTGGGGGATCTGCACTTCCAGCTCTGCCTGCACGGCCTTGGCCAGCTCAGCGCTGTCAGTGACGAGGACGGGGCTTGCCAGCCTGTCGTGCTCGGCCTGACTCAGCAGGTCGGCGGCCACCCAGGCGGGGTCACAGCCGCCGTCGGCCAGAACCAGGATCTCACTGGGGCCTGCTATCATGTCGATGCCCACCTTGCCAAAGACCTTCCTCTTGGCAGTGGCGACATAGATATTGCCCGGGCCGACGATCTTATCCACCGCCGGGATGCTCTGGGTGCCGTAGGCCAGCGCGGCCACGGCCTGTGCGCCGCCGGTCTTGAAGATCCTGGTCACGCCTGCGGTAGCCGCGGCGGCGAGGATGACCGGATCGATTTTACCGTCCTTACCGGCGGGAGTGGTCATGACGATCTCCGAAACGCCCGCCACCTTGGCCGGGATGACGTCCATCAGGACGGTGGAAGGATACGCCGCCGTGCCGCCCGGAACGTAGACGCCCGCCTTCTCGATGGGGGTGTATTTCTGGCCCAGCACGATGCCGGGCTTGTCGTTCATCACAAAATTTTTATGCACCTGCTGGCGGTGGAAGGCCTCGATGTTGGCGGCGGCCTCCCGCAGCGTTTCGAGGAAATAGCCGTCCATATTCGCAAAGGCTTCTTCAATTTCCTCCTGCGTCACCTGGATGTTATCCAGCTTGGCACCGTCGAACTTGAGGGCGTATTCTTTCAGGGACTCGTCGCCCCGGGCGCGGACATCGGCAATGATGCCGTCCACCACGTCTTCCACATTCTTCTCCGCGCGGATGTCACGGTTCAATATCTCTTCGGGCTTCAGTTCATCGAAGTTATACAGCTTTATCATTTTTTCTCCTCCTTTGCGGCAAGGGCGGCACGCAGCTTTTCGAGCATCTCGTCCATTTCGCGGTGCTTGAACTGGTAGCTGGCCTTATTGGCGATGAAGCGGGCCGAGATGGGCATGAACTCCGTCACCACCCGCAAACCGTTTTCCCGCAGGGTCGTACCCGTCTCCACAATATCCACGATGACGTCGGACAGGCCCAGGATGGGGGCCAGTTCAATGGAGCCGTTCAGCTTGATGATGTCGATGTCCCGCCCAATGGATGCATAATAGCTCTTGGCGATGCTGACGAACTTGGTTGCCACCCGCACCAGGCGGCTGGGGTCGTCTTTGTAATCTGCCGGGGCGGCGACGCACATCCGGCACTTTCCGAGGCCGGTGTCCAGCAGCTCGTAGACATCGGCAGACGCTTCCGTCAGGATGTCCTTGCCCACGATGCCCACGTCTGCCGCGCCGTGCTCGACGTAGATCGCAACGTCGCTGGGCTTGACGAGGAAGTACCGGATGCCGGCGGCGGGGTTCTCCACCACCAGTTTGCGGGTGGCGTTGTAGTCTTCGGGGCAGCCGTAGCCGATACCAGCCAGCAGGTCATAGACCTTGTCGCCGAGACGGCCCTTCGGCAGAGCTACGTTCAGCATGGTCTTTTCGGTTTTCTGCTGCTGTACCGGCGGGAGCGGGGCGCTCAGGCGGTCCAGCTCGTCGAGATAGACCGCAAAGCCGATGGCCCCCGCGCCCGGGGTGAACTTCTGCATCAGCAGGTCATACCGCCCGCCCTTGAGCACCGGACGGGGAAGCGACTCCAGATAGCCCTGAAACACAAGGCCGTTGTAATATTCCATTTCACCGGCCAGCGTCATGTCCAGACGGATGCTGCCGCCTGCACCAGCCAGCTCTTCGGTGATGGCTTTCAGCTCGGCAGCGGCAGCTTCCATCCGCTTGTTCCGGCAGGCGGCTTCCACACGGGGAAGCACATCCTCACAGCTGCCGCAGAGGCTCATCAGCCCCGCCAGCGCGTCGGCACCAGCCTCATCCATCCCGGCGGCGGATGCCGCCGCTTTCAGCTCGTGGAGGTTTTTCGCTTTCAGCTTTGCCAGCAGGGCGGCGCGGGAAGCTTCCGGCACGTCCAGCGCGTCCAGCAGACCGAACAGGTAGCCCATGTGGCTCACTTCCAGCACCCACGGCTGGCCCAGCTGCTCGAGGGACTGTGCCGCCAGCGACACCGCCTGCCGCACCAGTCCTTCGCCCACATCGCCCAACATCTCAAGGCCCATCTGGCCGATCTCCTTGAAGGTGTGGCTTTCTGCCGAGGGGCGGTAGACATTTTCGTGATAGTAGTAGCGCAGTGTCTCGCCCGGCGCGGGCTGCGCCGTCTTGGCAATGGAGAGGGTCACGTCAGGTTTCAATGCCAGCAGCCGCCCGTCCAGATCGGTAAAGGTGATGACCTGCTCCGATGAAAGGAAGCTGCGGTTCTCCTGATACAGCCCGTACTCTTCGAACCGGCCCATGTGATATTTGCGGCAGCCCGCCGCCTCATACAGCGCCCGCAGCGCAAAAGAGGCCTGCTCCTTCGGCTGTAAGCAGGAGATGTCAAATTTCATACCTTTTCCCTCACTTTTCACCGGGCGCTTGCCCGCACCGGCCCCTGCGCCCCGCCTTTTCCCGGGCGCTTTTGTCTTATGATAAGGTTATTTTACTTTATCCAGATAAAGTTGTAAAGTGTGAAAGTGACCGTGTTTTCATTTTTATGATACGATTTTTCTGTGCGTTTGTACAGAAAGGCGAAATGATTTCACTCATCGAGGCATAAAAATAAACCGCCCTGTGCATCTCAGTACACAAGGCGGTTTACAAAATCTTTTTACTGCATATCAGGCTGGCAATTTATCTGCCAGCTCCTGCACCTCGGACAGCGGAAGGCTGGAAAACTTTGCGATTTGTTCCAGCGTCAGTCCTCCATCCGCAAGCATCTTCTGGGCCACCGCAACATTGGCCTTATGCGTTGCTTCTTTTGCAGATTCAAATGCAATTTCTTCAAACGCTCTGCACATCTGTGTACGGCCTCCTTCCGTTTCCTTCAAATAGCGGACTTCCTGCGCCAGAAGCGGGTTCAGAATATCCGCTGCATTGGTACAATTCATATCATGCATCAACCGTCCGACAGGGTGATTCAAATCGCGGAACTGTCCATTGACATACACGATATGTGCTCCATCGCCAAACAATGCATCGTCCAGCTCCGTAATCCGCCTTTCCACATGGTAAAGCGGCAGTCCTGCACCAAATCTGTCGTGTTCTGTGATGAATATCACATAAGTATCTACCAGATCTTCAAAGTCTTTTCCTTTATCCAGCAGCGTCCTGTCCAGCATACTGCTGTGGAATCTTGCTCTGCGGACTCCCGCACCACGGTCTGCACGCTGAACTTCAATATCCATCACGCGGCCTTCGGCGTCCACTGCCCGAATGTCCAGCTTGATCGAGCGATTTGCTGCACTTTTATATTCTACCTGCGCCTCTGTCCGAAGAACGCGAATGTCATCCCTCTCCAGAACGGTATTCAGAATATATTCCACCGGAGCGATTTTTTCATCCAGCGCTTCGGAAAAGAAGTCATCATCCATCAGCCGCAGCCCGGCAAGAAGTTCCAGATAACGCTCCTGCTTATCCTTCTGCATCCTTCTCACCTCCGTGTTCCCTTTTCTATAAAATATCATATATACGCACAAAAAGCAAGGCCCTGACGGTATGTTTCCACCGTCAGGGCCTTACCCTTTTTATTCAGTTTCAGCCCAGCAGTTCCAGCACGCCACTCTTAGGACGTGCGCCGACGGCCTGACGAACCAGCTTACCGTTCTCGAACAGCAGCAGGGTGGGGATGCTCATGACGCCGAACTCGGCGGCCAGATCGGGCTGCTCGTCCACATTGACCTTGCCCACCTTGACGTCGGTGCGTTCCTCGGCCACCTCGTCCACGATGGGGCTCAGCATCCGGCAGGGGCCGCACCAGGCGGCCCAGAAATCGAGCAGGACGGGCTGAGCGCTCTTCAGCACCTCGGCCTCAAAGTTTTCTTTCGTGATGGTGATGACTGCCATATCGTTTTCCTCCATAAAGAGTGTTTTTTCATCTGACAGGGACAGTATACCCCAAACTCCGGCGTTTTTCCGTGAGCAAGTCACATAAAAAGCCCGGGGCAGGCATTTTCTGCTCCGGGCTCTGGAAATTATTTTGCGATTTCAGGCTCAGATGTCCTTCAGGGCGTTCTTGCCGGCGATATAGCCGTAGTACATGGCCATGGAGTGGCTGACGCCCTTCAGGCCGATGGGGTACTCGGTGGCAAAGCGGTTGCCCTGGATGTTGCCGGCGACGTACAGGCCGGGGATGACATTGCGGTCGGCGTCGAAGGTGTGGCAGTCCTCGTCGCTCTCGAGGCCTCCGATGCAGACCAGCAGCAGAGCAGTGGTGAACTTGTCGGCGTAGAAGGGGCCGTTCTCGACTGCCCACATACGGGAAGCGGGCTTGTGGAAGTCCTCATCATAACCGGCCTTTGCCAGCTCGTTGTAGCGCTGGATGGAGTCCAGAGCGGTCTGCTGGGCGGCAGTATCGTCCGGGTAGATCTTTGCCACCAGCTCTTCCAGCGTGTCGGCCTTCACAGCGCGGCCATCGGCCACAGCAGCTTCCAGCTGATAGGGGCTCTTGTAGTTGCGGTAGGTGGTGTTGTTCTTGGGGCCTTCGTCCTCGCTGGCGTAGTCCTCATAGTAGCAGGCACCGCCGTGGGCTGCGGGCATATAGGGCAGCTGCTCAGGCCAGTTGGAGTCGAAGATCTGCCAGCTCTCGCGGTTCTTCTGCAGCTCAATCTGGTTTTCCAGCTGCTGGCCGGGCAGGTCCTCGTTCATGAAGCGCTTGCCGTTGAGGTCGAGGTTCAGGAAGCCTGCATTGCCCATAACGCCTACGCCGGCGAGGTCGGCGCCGCCGCCCATGTGGTGGATCATCGGGGCGTGGCTCTGCTGCACCTGAGCGCCGGCCCACATACCCAGCTGGATGCCGTCGCCCTGATTGGTGAAGTTGCCCTCCACATCCACATTGGTGAACAGGCACTGGATGTTGTTCTCAATGACCTCGGGGCAGAAGTGCTTGAGCATCTTGGTGTTCTGGGAGTAGTCGCCAGTGGAGAGGATGACGCCCTTGGAGGCGTTGCACTTGATGTACTCGCCGGTAGCGGCATCGCGGGCGTAGAGGCCCACGCAGCGGCCATTATCCATGATGAGCTTTTCAACGAAGCAGCCGTAGAAGGTCTGGACATTGCCGGTGTCGATGGCTTTCTGCATATTGGCCTCGACGGTGACGTGCTGGTCGGGCTTGAACTCGACGGAAGTGGGGTAGCAGGGGAAGCGCTCCTGCTTCCAGTCGTAGTGCTCGGGCAGCGGGTAGAAGATGGGGATGATGAAATTGTCCGCGCTCTCGTCGGGAATAGCGCTGCGGGTGGTCTCGGCGTAGTACAGGTCGGGGTTTGCCTCCACCCACCAGTCGAAGGTCTCGCCGATGTTGTGGGCCCACTTGCTCATGATGCTGCGCTTGCACCGGTAGGTGCTCTCCACCATGTGGGAGTCGATGATGTCGTCGATCTGCTCGCGGGTCCAGGTGTCGCGGCCCCACTTGGCCTGCACCTTGCCGTTGATGACGGCGTACTCGCCGCTGCGGCACTGGGGGCCGTCGGCCTTCTCGAAAGCAGCCACCAGACCGCCGTCCTCAGCGACGCTGCGGCAGGCGGCAACGCCTGCGATGCCGCAGCCCACGACTGCCACATCCACGTCAACGGTCTTGGCGACCTTGCTCTCGTCGATCTCCGGCTCGGTACCCAGCCAGTCCTCATCGGAGGAAGATGCAGCGGTGTCGCCGCCTGCGGTGTGGACGCCCATTGCCTGCTCGATGCAGCTTGCGGCAGCCTTCTTGACGGCGTTGGTGGTGATGGTCGCGCCGGAGATGTTGTCGATCTCGGTGCTCTGAGCAGCCATCAGGGCGTCCTTCAGGGTGGGGGCTGCCACGCCGCCGATGCTCTCGGTCTCGTTGGAGGCGTCAATGACCACATCGGTGATGGCGGTCTCGCTGAAGGTCATGGTGACCTTCACCTCACCGATGCCGGTGGCGGTGCCGGTGTAAGTGCCGGGGGTGTAGATGGCCTCGCCGGTGGAGGCGGCGGTGCTGCTGGAAGAGCCTGCGTTGCAGGCGGCCAGTGCGCTGGCGGTAACGCCGCTCATAGCGGCAGCGGCGGCAACCTTCAGGAAGCCTTTACGAGAGATCTTTTTCATCTGGAATGCTCCTTACTCTTTCTTCTTTCGACGTTTTCAGGTAGAAAATCGTTCTTCCGAGAGATAGTATAAAATATAACGAAGTAAAAGGGAATTAAAAAATCTTAAGCATCCTGATAAAAAAGCTTTATAAGTACCCTATTTCCTGCTATACTGAGGCTGTACGGATGTCCCGCCGCCGGAAAGGAGTTTTTTGTCATGAACGAGCACCAGCTTCTCTGCTTTCTCACCGTGAGCCGGACGCTGAATTTCTCCGCCGCCGCGCGGGAACTCTACTGCACCCAGCCCGCCCTGAGCTACCAGATACGCAGCCTCGAAAAGGAGCTGGACACCGCACTGTTCCGCCGCACGACGACGCAGGTGGCCCTCACCGAGGCAGGCCGCGCCCTGCTGCCCCATGCGGAAGACATCTACCGCGGCATCCTCAACGCCCGCACGGCGCTGAAAGGCTTCGGCACCCACCACACCCTGACTTTCCGCCTGCCGCCGGTGCTTTTGCAGCGGGACCCCATCTACCCCATCCTGATGGCGAGGCTCCACGCCGCGCTGCCGGGCTATGAGTTCAAAGTGGACACCACGCCTGTCCCCTCCAGCTACCACCACATGCTCTGCACCGAGGCAGACGCGGCGCTCTACCTTCCCTTCGGCCCGCTGCCGCCAGAGATCCGCTGTGAAACCATCATCGGCAACCGGTTTCACCTCATCGCCGCGCCGGAGCACCCATTCTCCGGCCAAAGCAGCGTCGAGCTTTCTGACCTTGCCGGACAGCAGATATTTTACGAGCCCCTCTATCAGGATATGGTGGATTTCGCCCAGAAGCAGCCGGGGATGCCCTATTCCACACCGGTCTGGCGGATGGTGGAAAACTACGAGTCGGTCTACGCCGAGCTTCTGGCCGGGCGGGGGATGTTCCTCTGCCCGATGATATACCCAGCTTTCCCTGCCGGGTGGCACATCCCGCTGCATCTGTCCATCCCGGACACCCGCCTGCTGACCCTGCGGGATGACCCCCGCCCCGAGATATGCACCCTGCGCAAAGTCTTCGCCGAGGTGTACGCCGAGAGAGAAAAGCTGATAAAAGCTCTGTGAGATGCAAAAACGCCGCCGTGCAATGCACAGCGGCGTTCGTTATTTCAGAGAAAGAGCTTACTTGCCCAGCATTTCCTTTGCGGTCTTGCAGATGGTGGCAGCGTCCAGACCATACTCCTTCAGCAGGTCCCATGCGGGGCCGGAGCAGCCGAACTTGTCCTGCACGCCGACGCGGCGGACAGGGGTGGGCAGCTTCTCGCTGAGCAGGGAGCAGACAGCCTCGCCCAGACCGCCGATGACGTTGTGCTCCTCGGCAGTGACGATCTTGCCGCACTCCCTGGCAGCCTTGAGGATGATGTCCTCATCCAGAGGCTTGATGGTGTGGATGTTGATGACGCGGGCGTGGATGCCCTCGGCGGCCAGGGTCTCGGCGGCCTTGCGGGCCTCGTTGACCATCAGGCCGGTAGCCACGATGGCAATATCATTGCCCTCGGTGAGCTGCTCGCCCTTGCCGATCTCGAAGTGATAGTTGGCCTCGTCGTGGAACACGGGAACAGCCAGACGGCCAAAGCGGAGGTAGACAGGACCCTGCATCTCATAGGCGGCGCGGACAGCAGCGCGTGCTTCCACGTCGTCGGCGGGGCAGATGATGGTCATGCCGGGCAGGCTGCGCATGAGGGCGAAGTCCTCGCAGCACTGGTGAGAAGCGCCGTCCTCACCGACGGAGATACCTCCGTGGGTAGCGCCGATCTTCACGTTCAGGTGGGGGTAGGCCACGGAGTTGCGGATCTGCTCAAAGGCACGGCCCGCAGCGAACATTGCAAAGCTGGACACGAAGGGAACATAGCCCATGGTGGACAGGCCGGCGGCGACGCCCATCATGTTGGCCTCGGCGATACCGCAGTCAAAGTGGCGGTCCGGGTGAGCCTTGCGGAACATACCGGTCTTGGTAGCGGCAGCGAGGTCGGCGTCCAGGACCACCAGGTCGTCGTGGCCCTCAGCGGCCAGTGCTTTCAGAGTATTGCCGTAGCTCTCGCGGGTAGCGATCATTTTCACATCTGCCATCTTACTTGTCCTCCTGTTCCAGCGCGGCGTAGGCTGCGTTCAGCTCCTGCATGGCCACAGCGTACTCCTCGTCGTTGGGGCCTTTGCCGTGCCAATCCACAGAGTTGGTCATAAAGGAGACGCCAGTACCCTTGACGGTGTCCAGAATGATGCAGGTGGGCTTGTCGTTCTCGGCGTGGAACGCCTTGATGGCAGACTCGATCTGGTCGTAGTCGTGGCCGTTGATGGTCAGGACGTTGAAGTTGAACGCCTTGAGCTTTTCTTCCAGCGGGGCGCTGTTCATGACCGTCTCGGTGGTGCCGTCGATCTGGAGGTGGTTGCGGTCCAGCATGACGCAGAGGTTGGAGAGTTTATAGTGGGCGGCAAACATGAAAGCCTCCCAGCACTCGCCCTCTTCCACCTCACCGTCACCGAGGATGGTGTAGACATTGATGGGCTTGCCGCTGTGCTTTGCGCCCAGAGCCATGCCGCAGGCGGCAGACACGCCCTGACCCAGACTGCCGGTGGACATATCCACGCCCGGCGTCTCATTCATGTTGGGGTGGCCCTGCAGGTAGCTGCCGATCTTGCGCAGGGTCTTGAGGTCTTCCACCGGGAAGAACCCGCGCTCGGCCAGCGTGGCGTAAAGTGCCGGAGCTGCATGGCCCTTGGACAGCACGAAGCGGTCGCGGTCCGGTTTTTTCGGCTCCTTGGGGTCGATGTTCATATCCACGAAGTAGAGGTAAGACAGCACCTCGGCGATGTCCAGACTGCCGCCCGGATGGCCGCACTTGGCGCTGTGAGTTCCCTCGATCACGCCCATGCGGATGTGACAGGCGTGCTTGGCAAGGGTAAGCTTTTCTGCATTTGTCATGATGGTCCTCCCGTATGAACCTCAGAAGTTGCAAGTATACAGCCGCGCAAGGCACAGCTCCCGCCGCCCCATTGCGCTATAATTCAAGTTTATATTATCTATTCTGTGCAAAAAGGTCAAGCTTCTTTCAGCAAAATGTACACAGGCGGTCAAAAACTGCTCCAAACGCTTTCTTTTTTGGTCAATTTGCAGCCCGTCCGGGGCTGTCTTGACAAATCCTGCGGCACTCTGCTATAATTTTCACGATTTCCGGCAGGAAGCCGGGCCTGCGGGCCGAAGCCCGCCTTACACTATTTTCAGCCGCCGCATTTTTGAAACAGACGCCATGAAGGGGTCTGCCGTTGGCTTGCAAGCCGACTGGCAGGCCCCTTTTTTTGTTTTTCTGCGGCGCAGTCACAGGAGGAAACAGATGAAAACCAAAAACTCTTCTCCGGCCCGCAATGTCGTGCTGGCCGCACTCTTTCTGGCGCTGGCCTTCGTGCTGCCCATGGTGACGGGCCATCTGCCGCAGGTAGGCAATATGCTCTGCCCGATGCATTTTCCCATCCTGCTCTGCGGCTTCGTGCTGGGCGGGCCGTGGGGTCTGGCTGTGGGCTTTGCGGCCCCGCTGCTCCGCTCGGTGCTCTTCGGGATGCCCCCGATGTTCCCCATCGCCATTTCGATGGCTTTTGAGCTGGCAGCTTACGGCGCTGTGTCCGGCTGGCTCTACCGCCGGGTGAAGCACACCCTGCCCATGACCTACGCCACCCTCGCGGCGGCCATGGTGGCTGGCCGCCTCGTCTGGGGCGCGGTCCGCTTCGTGCTGGCGGGCCTGTCCGGCTCGAGCTTCCCGTTCTCGGCCTTCCTGTCCGGTACGCTCTTCACCGCTGTGCCGGGCATCATCGCACAGCTGGTGCTCATCCCCCTCATCATCACCGCTCTGCAGAAAGCAAAGCTCATGGACTGAGCTTATACAGAAAAATGGCTGAGGCCTCGCGGCCCCAGCCATTTTGTTTTGCATATTACTTGCGGAGGAAAGCCGGCAGGGGCTTGCCCTGCTTGAGCCACTGATGATACTCGGCGGTCGCGGCGAACTCCACGTCGCCGGCGGAGTTCAGCGCAGTCTCCACAGAGTCCTGGATCACGCCGATGATGAAGCCGACACCGACCATCTGCATGGCCACATCGTTGGAGATGCCAAACAGGGAGCAGGCCATGGGGATGAGCAGCAGAGAGCCGCCGGCCACGCCGGAAGCGCCGCAGGCACCCAGAGCGGACATGGCGCTCAGGACGATGGCGGCAGGCAGGGTCACGGGGATGCCCAGCGTGTTGGCCGCAGCCAGCGTCATGATGGTGATGGTGATAGCCGCACCATCCATATTGATGGTAGCGCCCAGAGGGATGGAGACGGAATACATATCCTTATCGAGGCCCAGCTTCTCGCACAGGGCCATGTTGACGGGGATGTTGGCCGCAGAGCTGCGGGTGAAGAAAGCGGTCAGGCCGGACTCCTTCAGGCAGCGGAACACCAGCGGATACGGGTTGCAGCGCAGATAGATGAACATGATAAAGGGCGAAACGATGAACGCCATGAAGAGCATGGTACCCACCAGCAGAGCCAGCAGCTTGCCGTACTGGGTAAAGATGGCCAGACCGTTACCGGCCACGTTGGTGTACACCAGACCCATGATGCCGAAGGGAGCCAGATTGATGATCCAGCGCACCACCTGCGACACAGCGTCGGCAGTGTCGGCGAGGAACTTCTTGGTGGTGTCAGAGCCAATGTTCTTCATGGCAAGGCCGAACATGCAGGCCCAGAACAGGATGCCGATGTAGTTGCCGCTCATCAGAGAGCTGACAGGGTTGGCGACGAAGTTGGTGAGCAGGGTGCTCAGCACCTCGCCCAGACCCTGCGGCACCACGTCCGACTGAGCAGCGTCTGCCAGAACGACCGACACAGGGAACATGAAGCTGGTGATCGAAGCGATAGCAGCCGCAAGGAAGGTGGTGAGCATATACAGCCAGATGACCGTACCGAAGCGGCGGTCCAGCTTGGAGCTGCCCTGTGCCAGCGCGCTCGCCACGATGACGAACACCAGCACCGGAGCAATGCCCTTCAGTGCGCCGACGAACAGGCTGCCCAGCTCGCCGACCCAGCCTGCACCCGGCACCGCAAGCGCCAGCACCGCGCCGATGACCAGACCGACGACGATGCGAAGGATGAGGCTGACCTCATTGTACTTCTTCGCAATGGCTTTTGCACCATTCATCATATAAAACACTCCTCTGTATTTGTGCGTCCTCGACGCACACTTTTCCTGTCTCTTACCCAAAGACAGTTGTTATTATAGCACACACTGAAGAAAAGTCAAAGGTTTTCAGTGAATTTTTCAGGCTGTTTCGGCAGATTTTTCGTTTTCGGCCTTCCTCCGCGCCGCCTTATGTGTGCGCCACAGAAATACATAACTAAAATATTTCACCGCTTAGGGCAGAAAAATCCCCCGGCAGAGTTTGTCTGCCGGGGGATAGTCATTCTTATTTATTTTCTCTGATTTTTCAGTCGTCCAGATAGGTCACTTTGCCGGGGACGAAACCCTGGATGCCCATGCCGGGTGCATCCGAGACGGTGATATTCTTCTCGTCGAAGACCGCGCCGCCGAGGATGTGGTCCTCGCTGCAGAGCACCGGGCCGTCCAGGTCCACTTTGGTGATGATCTTCTTGGCGCAGGCCAGCTCCACGGCTGCGTTGACCGAGATCTTGGCTTCCAGCATACAGCCGATCATGCACTCCACGCCGTAGACCTCTGCCGCCGAGGCGATGCGGAGGGCGTTGGTGATGCCGCCGCACTTCATCAGCTTGATGTTCACAAAGTCGGCTGCGCCGGTCTGCATGATGCGCAGGGCGTCCGCCGGGCTGAACACGCTCTCATCGGCCAGTACCGGCACACTGGCGTGGCGGGTGACGTACTGCATCCCCTCGAGGTCAGCCGCAGGCACAGGCTGCTCGACGAACTCGATGTCCAGTCCCTTCTCCTGCATCTGGTCGAGGATGCGGACAGCCTGCTTTGCATTCCACGCCTGATTGGCGTCGATGCGGAGCTTGACGTCCTTTCCCACGGCCTCGCGGACGGCGGCCAGACGGGCCACGTCCAGCTCCGGGTCGATGCCCACCTTGACCTTCAGGCAGTCATAACCGCGCTGGATGGCGGTGCGGGCGTCCCGGGCCATCTCCTCGGGCGGGTTGACACTGATGGTGATGTCCGTCACGATATTGCTGCGCGCGCCGCCCAGCATCCGGTAGACCGGGGCGCTGTACTTCTGGCCCAGCAGGTCCCACAGGGCCATATCCACGGCAGCCTTGGCGCTGGTGTTGTGGACGAGGGCCTTCTGCACGGCGGCGGTCAGATCCTCGAACTCGTCGAGGTCGCGGCCCAGGATGGCCGGGGCGATGTGGTCGCGGATGGCGCCGATGATGGCACCGGTGGTGTCGCCGGTGATGACGCCGGTGGGAGGTGCCTCACCGTAGCCCACCGCGCCGGTGTCGGTGTGCAGCTCAACGATGACGTCCTCCACGCTGCTCACGGTGCGCAGCGCTGTCTTGAAGGGGACGCGGAGCGGGGTCGAAATACGGCCCAGCTTTACCTGTGTGATCTTCATGCCAGTCCCTCCTTATTCTTCCTGCATGTGTACGGTGGCCGACAGCTTCTGGTAGGCGACGCGGGGCGTGCCGTCTTCCACATGGATGATGCCGCAGCGGGCAAAACCGTTCTTCTCGAGAAGATGCTGCATGATCTTGTTGTCGGCGTGGGTGTCGGCCCGCAGGCTCTCGCAGTGTTCGAGGCACCATGCGATGACCTCAGACGCCACGCCCCTGCGGTCACCCGCCGAGGCCAGCCGGTGGATGGTGCCGTAAGGCACCTCATCGTTGAGCCACTGGCCGTCTTCGATTTTCGCGTAGGTGGGGTCCGGCCCGAGGATGAAGGCAAACACCGCCTCGAGACGGCCGTTCACCGTATAGACGAACAGCCGGTTGGAGTCGATGTCTTCTTCCAGCATCTCCTGCGGCGGATAGTTGTCGCCCCACTGGGTCGGGTTGCCCGAATCCGCCATTGCTTTCCGGGCATGGGCATAGATCTCTAAAATTTGCTCCAGATCAGAGCGCCGTGCTCCACGAAACATTCCGTTTCCACCTTCTCTTTCCGTGCGCCGCAGCGCACTCCCGCATTTTTGCAGGTCTGGTTTTTATTGTAACACACTCTGCATCGTTTTTCCATCTTAAGACATCAAAAGACGTCCCGCAGACACGGGACGTCTTTTTCGCAGTGTGCTCAAAGGTCAGGCCGGTGTGCGGGTGCGGGCCGCGCGGCTCTGACGGTACTCACGGGGGCTCTGGCCGTACCGCTCGTGGAACAGGCGGTAGAAATAGCTGGTATTCTCGTAGCCGACGTAGGTGATGATCTGCTGGATGTTCCAGTCGCTGCGGCGCAGCAGGCGGGCGGCAGTCTCCATCCGGTGCTTCTGGAGCAGTTCCTTATAAGTACGGCCTGTCTGCGCCCGGACACACTCGCTGACATAGGCCAGGGAGACGCCGTAACTGCGGGCCACATTGGAGAGGCTGGCCTCACGGTAATTCTTGGTGATCTCATCCAAAGCCGCCTGCACCAGCTCTTCGCGGCTGACGGCCGCGCCGTAGGCTTCCAGCGGGAATTTCTTGATGCTCATAGGTATCCTCCGTTGCGGCGCAGCCGGGGACATGGGGGATGTCGGAGCCGGGCCGCGCTCAGGTCTCATAAGCGTCCCTCTGTTGGGAGGCTTCTGCTTATAATACGGCGCATCCGGGCCAGAAATTGCATAAGACAAGAAAAAACTCCAAAATTTTTCAGACGGGGTTTCGACAAAACAAAAGCTGCCACCCACGTGGGGCAGCAGCTTTTCAGGAAAAGAAAAAGAGGAAAACAGAACTCAGAACATCTTCTCGTGGTGATACCGGCCCGTGCGCAGGAACTCCACCCACTCGGCGATGTTCACGGCGTGGTCGCCGATGCGCTCGAGGTACTTGATGACCATCAGCACGTCGAGGGCGGCGTCCACTTTGCCGGGGTCAGCGGCGATCTCCGCCGCCAGCATCCGCTTGATGGTGTTGAAGTCGTAGTCCACCGCGTCGTCGGCGTCGATGACGGCTTTTGCCGCCGCCTCATCTTCTGCCGCAAAGGCGCTCATGGCGTCCTGCAGCATCTTGTGGGCTTTGCGGCCCATCTCAATGCTCCTGCTCACGGCGGGGTCGCCCGCCTTGCGGACGCCGGCCAGATGGGGGACGATCTCCGCGATGTCGGCGGCATGGTCACCGATGCGCTCCACGTCTGTCACCACCTTCATGGCAGCAGAGATAAAGCGCAGATCACTTGCCACCGGCTGCTGACGCAGCAGCAGGGTCATGCAGCGGTGCTCGATGTCCCGCTCCATCCGGTTGACCTCGGTGTCGCCCTTGACGATGCCCTTTGCTTCCTCGGCGTCTGCCGTGCAGAGGGCTTCCAGCGCATCTTCCACCGCGTCGGCAGAGAGCTGGCTCATCTTGGCCAGCGATCCCTTCAGGGCCGCGAGGTCGGCTTCGTACTGTGTGCGTGTGCTCATATCGCAAACCCTCCTTTTTAACCGAAGCGGCCCGAGATATAGTCCTCGGTGCGCTTATCCTTCGGGGTGCTGAAAATTTCGCTCGTGGGGCCGCACTCCACCAGCTCACCCAGCAGGAAGAAGGCCGTGCGGTCGCTGATACGGGTCGCCTGCTGCATGTTGTGGGTGACGATGACGACGGTGTAGTTCTTTTTCAGCTCGCTCATCAGCTCTTCCACCTTCATGGTGGAGCCGGGGTCGAGGGCGCTGGTGGGCTCGTCCATCAGCAGGACTTCGGGCTTGACAGCCAGAGCCCGGGCGATGCACAGGCGCTGCTGCTGGCCGCCGGAGAGGCCCAGCGCGCTCTTTTTCAGGCGGTCTTTCACCTCGTCCCAGAGGGCAGCGCCCCGCAGGGAGCTTTCCACCAGCTCATCCAGCTCCGCCTTATTGCGGACGCCATGGAGCTTGGGGCCGTAAGTAATATTGTCGTAGATGCTCATGGGGAAGGGGTTCGCCTTCTGGAAGACCATGCCCACGCGGCGGCGCAGGTCGGTCAGCTGCATCTCCTTTGAGAAAATATCCTCGCCCCGGAGCCGGACGTCGCCCTCGATGCGGACGTTCGGCACAAGGTCGTTCATCCGGTTCAGGGTCTTGAGGAAGGTGGATTTGCCGCAGCCCGAGGGGCCGATGAGGGCAGTGATCTCCTGTTCGCCCACGTCCAGCGAGATGCCCTTGAGGGCCTTGAAGTCGCCGTACCAGAGGTTCAGATTTTTTGCCGAGATGACCGGCATATTGTTATCCATAAAATACCCCTTACTGTTTCTGTTTGAGCTTTGTTTTTGCCAGACGGGCTGCGAGGTCGATGAGAAGCACCAGAACCAGCAGCACTGCGCCGATGCCCCAGGCGGAGGCGAAGTCGCCGTCCTCGAAGGCCCGCAGATAGAGCAGGACGGAGAGGGTTGCGCCGTTGGATGCGTAAGCCTTGGCGATGCTGCCCGCAATAACTTCCGCCGCACCGGCGGTGAAGAGCAGGGCCGCGCTCTCACCCACGATACGGCCCACGGCCAGGATGCAGCCGGTGACGATGCCGTCGATGCTGCAGGGCAGCACGATGGTGCGGATGATGTGCCACTTGCCCGCGCCGAGGCCCAGAGCGCCCTCCCGGTAGCCCTGCGGCACCGTTTTGAGGGACTCCTGCGTGGTACGGATGATGGTGGGCAGGTTCATGACTACCAGCGTCAGGCTGCCGGAGAGCAGGCAGGTCTTAAAGCCCATTGTCTGGGCGAAGACCAGCATACCCACGAGGCCGTAGATGATGCTGGGGATGCCCGCCAGCGTCTCATTCGTGAACTCGATGACCTCAATGAGCTTCCGGTTGGAGGCGTATTCCGTGAGGTAAACTGCCGCGCCCACGCCCAGCGGAAGGACGATGAGCAGGGTGAGCAGGATGACATATAACGTGTTGAGGATGGCGGGCAGGATGCCGTCAGTGCCTTTCAGGACGCTGGCGGTGGTGGAAAGGAATTCCCAGCTGATGTGGGGGATGCCCCGCACCAGTACCAGCCCGATAACGCCCACCGTGAGGGCGATGACCAGCACTGCCGCCGCCCAGACCAGCGCAGTCATGATGACGTTCCATGCGCGGCGGGAGGGGGAGAAGTCACTTTTCATCCTTGTTTCCTCCCTTCAGCACAGCGTTGAGCAGCACATTGATGACCATGATGAAGACGAACAGCACCAGCGCGATGCTGAACAGCGCCTGCTTCTGCAGGCCGCTGGCGTAGCTCATCTCCTTGGCGATGGCCGTGGTCAGGAAGGTGACGCTGCGGAAGAGGCTGTCCGGCATATTGGGGCTGTTGCCTGCCACCATCATGACGGCCATTGCCTCGCCGATGGCGCGGCCAATGCCCAGAACGATACCGGCTGCGATGCCGCTCTTGGCCGCCGGGATGCTGATCTTGAACCACGTTTCCGTATCGGTCGCACCCAGTGCCAGACTGCCCTGCTCATACTCGGGCGGCACGGCGTTGAGGGCCGTCACCGACACGGACACGATGCTGGGCAGTATCATGATGGACAGCACCACGATGGCCGACAGCAGGCAGGCGCCCGACGCCTTGCCAAACACCTTCGCCACCGCAGGCACCAGCACCTGCATGCCCAGCAGACCGAACACCACGCTGGGGATGCCGCTCAGCAGCTCCACCGCCGTGACGACCACATTGCGCACGCCGGGAGCTGCCGCTTTCGAGAGGAACACTGCTGTCAGCAGGCCCACCGGCACGCCGATGAGGGACGCGCCCAGGGTGCCGTAAATACTCGAAAGCACGAAGGGCAGGATGCCGTACTTCGGCTCGGACGCCGTGGAGGCCCACTCGGTGCCGAAGAGGAATTTCAGCGGGCCGATCTTTCCGATGGCGGGCAGGCCCGACAGGAACATATAGATGGTAATGACAGCCACGCAGCCTACAGCGAGGATGCCGCAGAGGAAGAAGATGGCGTTCATGACAGCTTCCAGCCATTGGGCCGGGGTGCGGGGCAGCTCGAATTTTTTCATAAAAACACCTGAGGGATCCCTCACAAAGTTACTCGTTCACCGGCACAGCGCCTGCGGTGCGGATGAGGTCGGCAGCGTCGGTGCTGGCAGCAAAGTCGAAGAACGCCTGAGCCTGAGCGGAGAGGGTGACGGAGTCGTTGGTGACGAACACGAAGGGACGCTGCACCTCATAGCTGCCGTCCTTGACGGTCTCCTCGCTGCACTCCACGCCGCCGACGGTCACAGCCTTGACGGTGTCGCCGACGGCAGACAGGGAAGCGTAACCAATGGCCAGCGGGTTGGCCTCCACAGCGCTGATGACAGCGCCGGTAGCCGTCAGCTCCTGCGCGTACTTGCAGGAATCCTTGACGTTCACGATGCTCTCGAAGCCATCGCGGGTGCCGGAGCCAGCCTCGCGGCCCACCAGAACGATCTCGCCGTCGTCGCCGCCGACCTCGGACCAGTTGGTGATCTCGCCGGTGAACATCTGCTTGAGCTGGTCAACGGTCAGGTCCTCGACCTTGCTGTCCTTGTTGACGATGATGGCGATGCCGTCCAGAGCTACGATGGTGCCGGTGACGCCGGTCTCGTCAGCCTTCAGGGCGCGGGAAGAAAGACCGATGTCCAGAGTCTTATCGGTAGCGCCGGTGATGCCTGCGCCGGAACCGGTGGGGTCATAGCTGATGGTGACATCCGGCTCGATCTCAGCGAAGCCCTCGGTCAGAGCGGCGATGACGTTCTTCATAGAGGTGGAACCGCCGGTGGCGACATTGCCGGACAGCGCAGCCGTAGAAGAAGCGGAAGCTGCGGTGCCGGATGCGGCGGCAGAAGAGGCAGCAGTGGAAGAAGCTGCACCGCCGCAGGCGGTCAGGGCAGCAGCAGCGGCAGCAGCGCCGCAGATGGACAGGAACGAACGACGAGTGATCTTTTTCATAATAATATCTCCTTCAACTGGGCCGACCCTTTTGTTCTGGCCGGGCTGTTTTCCTTTTCCTTGTTGTGTCTCTCTTGGGACGCCTTTATTGTAGCGCACCGCCCATCCAGCTGCGACCATGGCGGCGCAAAATACAGGTAAAGCTTTGTGTGGTGTTTTTGCGCTGCTGTCATCCTCTGGTAAAGCCGGTGTGGAAAATAGGACACTTGATTTTACATTTCCGGTCAAACTGTCAAAAATCCGCACGTTCCTTTGTGCATCCCGCCCGCTGAAGGGTGCAAAAAAGGCTGCTTCACAGAACGTAAAGCAGCCTTTCAGACCCTATAATCGAATCAGAATTTCTCTTCCGTGCCGTCCGGGCGGTAGAGCTGGACATATCTGCGCCACTTGTCCGCGCCCATCACCCGGCTGTAGCAGTCGGCCAGCTCTTTGTTGGCCGTCTCCGCATCCAGTGTCTCCCCCTCGGCGGGCAGGACCAGCACCCGGAACCATGCGTCGAAAAGATGCTCCGTCCAGCCGGTGTCAACGGCCCCGCAGCGGGCATAAAAGCCCAGACGCCGGGCGGCCATGGCCTCGTCGTCAGCCTTCTCGGGACACTCGGCCTCGATGAGGATGGCCTTTGCGCCCTCCTCGTGGGCGGGCAGAGCGGCCAGCAGCTTTGCGCCAATGCCGGTGCTGCGGTAGGCGGGCAGGACGGAGAAATAGTCCAGCTGGCTCACTTCACAGCCCATAGGCCGCACCATCAGCAGGTAGGACACCAGCGTCTCCTCCTCGAACACGCCCCAGGTGTGGGCCATGCCGACGGCTTCACTGTTCAGTATCATGCTCAGGGGTTTCAGCTCGCTGGGCGGGAAGTCGCGGCGCATCTCGTCCAGATACACCCGCGTCAGCTCGTCGGCGGTGAGTTTCTTCCACGTAAAGGTCTGGGGCTTCATATCAAAATTCCTTTCCGATAAAAATACCGCCGGGCCGGGCGCAGCGGCCCGTTCCCGGCGGTGTTCGAGAAGCTGTTTGCGTGAGAAAACGGCTTCTTAGTTACAGCTGCTTGCGCAGGGCATCGTACACGGCCTGCACATCGCCCTTGATGACCACCTGACAGGCGTTCTTGGCCGGGCGGATGACGCCCTCTGCGCCTGCGGCCTTGGCAGCGGCCTCGTCCACGGAGGCGTAGCTGTGTACCTCAAAGCGGAGGCGGGTGGCGCAGTAGTCCACCTTGACGATATTATTCTTGCCGCCGAGGGCTTTCAGGATGCCGGAGGCCAGTGCCTCGCTCTCGGCAGAGCTCATGCTGGGCGTCTCGGCCCCGCCGTTCTTATGGTTGTGATAATACTTGCGTCCAAAGTAGAAGCAGGCCATGGCCACCATGGCGAGAACGATCTTGAACGGCAGCGTGATCGGAAGGAATGTGACGATGAGCGCGATGACGATAGCAGCGATCCAGCTGTAAATATCCATTCCCAAAAACATACGATAATTCCTCCTTTGGGGAACGATGCGGCGGGCGCTTCCGGCAGGAAGCCGCCCGGGCCCAGTCCGGGTACAACACCATATTAACATACTGCCGGGAAAAAAGAAAGCCTTTTCGGGTATCTTTCGGCCCGAGAGCTTGCATCCCGGGCCGGAATCGGGTACTATAAAGACAGTATATCCCCAATACACGGAAGGAGCATCCTTATGGAATGGACTGATATTCGCCTGACCGTATCCAAAGCCGACGCCGAGGCCGCCGAGGCCGTGGCCACCATGATCGCGGAGGGCGGCATTTATATCGAAGACTACAGCGACATCGAGGAACAGGTAGAGCAGATCGCCCACGTGGACCTCATCGAGCAGGAGCTGCTGGACAAGCCCCGGGACACCGTCATCATCCACATGTACCTCGAGCCGGGCGCTTCGCCGGTGGAGACGCTGGCCCTCATCGCGGCCCGGATGGAGGCCGCAGGCATCCCCTACACCTCCGAGACCGAGGGCGTGGAACAGGAGGACTGGCAGAACGGCTGGCGCAAGTATTACCACCCGATGGACGTGGGCCAGCGCCTCGCCATCGTGCCGTCCTGGCAGGACTACGATACCGACCGCGTCAAGCTCATCCTCGACCCGGGCCTTGCTTTCGGCACCGGCGGCCATGAGACCACCAACCTCTGCCTCGAAGTGCTGGACGAGCGGGTCAAGGGCGGCGAGCGGGTGCTGGACATCGGCACCGGCAGCGGCATCCTCGCCATCGCAGCCCTCAAGCTGGGCGCAGCCGTGGCTGAGGGCGTGGACATCGACCCCGTGGCCGTCCGCACCGCCGGCGAGAACGCCGCCCTCAACGGCGTAGCCGACAAGCTGACCGTCCTCGTGGGCGATCTGTCCGACAAGGCCAGCGGCAAGTACGACATCATCACAGCCAACATCGTGGCCAACGCCATCATGTCGCTGGCCCCCGCCGTCCCCGGCCTGATGGCCGACGATGCCGTCTTCATCGCCAGCGGCATCATCGACAGCCGGAAGGATGAGGTCATCGCCGCGCTGGAAGCCGCCGGCCTCGCCGTGCTGGAAGTGAAGGAAAAGCGCGGCTGGGAGTGCATCGTCTGCAAGAAGGCATAAGGCCAGCCTCTCAGTCAGTGCTTCGCACTGCCATTGCCGGGTTACGGCTCCCAGCATTCGCTTCGTGCTTGAAAAGCACTTGCGCCTTGCTGGCCGCGGCCCCAACAACGACTCCCTGCTTCCGCCACTGGCGGCGGTCGTCGTTATTGCCCCTGTGAGGGGCGCCTAAGATGTAAAGGATCAAAAAATATGCCGCACCGTTATTTTACCACTGAAATTTCCGACGGTACCGCCGTGCTGCGGGGGGCCGACGCCCACCATCTCTCCCGCGTGATGCGGGGCAAACTGGGGGACACCGTCATCCTCTGCGACGGCAGCGCCGTCGAGTATACTGCCACCATCACCGGTTTCGGCGACGAGACGGTGGAGTTCAGCGTGGAGCCGGGCTACCCCAGCGCCGCAGAGCCCACCGTGGACGTCACCCTGCTGGTGGGCTACCCCAAGCAGGACAAGCTGGAGCAGGTCATCCGCCATGGCGTCGAACTGGGCTGTGACCACTTCATCCCGTTTTTCAGCCGCTACTGCGTGGCCGCGCCCAAGAAGGAAGAGCAGAAAAACGAGCGCTACAACCGCATCGCCTTTGAAGCCGCCAAGCAGTGCGGCCGGGGCATCCTGCCGGATGTGGCCCTTCCGCTGCCCAACTTCGGGGCCGTCTGCCGCAGCCTCGACCAGTATGACCTCGTGCTCTTCTGCTACGAGTGCGGCGGCGCATCCCTGCGCCAGCTGCTGGCTGAGGCCACGCCCGCCGATGGCGAAAAGCTGAAGATCGCCATCATCACCGGCGCAGAGGGCGGCTTCGCCGCCGAGGAAGCTGAGATGGCCGCAAAAGCCGGCGCAAAGACCGTCGGCCTCGGCCCCCGCATCCTCCGCTGTGAGACGGCCCCGCTGGCCGTCGTCTCTGCCGTCATGACCCTGACGGGGAATCTTGAATAAGTTCTGACATCAGAAACGGCGTCCCGCCGAGGTGGGACGCCGTTTCTCATTTATTCTGCATCTGCATCCCGCAGGGCCTTTTTGATGGTCAACAGGTTCTGTGGGCTCATGGAGAAGCTGCGCAGGCCGAGGTGGAGATACTGGGTCGCGTTGACGGCATTGCCGACGGCGAGGCCGCAGATGGTGACGGGGATGTCCGCTTTCCTGGCGGCGTCCACCACCATGGCGATGAGCTTTTTCATGGCCGGGCTGGCGGGACGGTAGTAGTGCTCGGCAATGGCCAGTTCCCGGCTCACCGCGTGGGTGTACTGGGTCAGATCGTTGGTTCCGATGACGAAGAACCGGCAGCCGTGAGCCGTGAAGTCCTCTGCCGTCAGGCAGGCGGCGGGGACGCTGAGCATGACGCCGAAGGGGACGTCAGGCTCGAACTCCACGCCCCGCTCGGTGAGCTTGCGGCGGCAGTGGTCTACCACCTGCATGGCGGAATCCCAGTCCTCGATGTCTGTCACCATGGGGAACATGACCCGCAGCGGGCCTTTTGTGGCGGCACGCATGAGGGCACAGATCTGAACTGCCATCTGGGGCAGATTGCGCAGGCTGCTGCGGATGCCCCGCAGGCCCAGCTTGGAGGACTGGACGCCCTGATAGGCGTCGGCCATGGTGCGGTCAGCACCGAAGTCGAAGGTGCGCACCGTCACCGTCCTGCCCCTGGCGGCGGCGAGGCAGGAGGTGTAAAACAGATACTGCTCCTGCTCGTCCATGGCGTGGCCGGGCATCATCATGTAGCTGCTGCGCAGCAGGCCCACGCCGGACGCGCCGGACTCCATCGCGGTCCCCACGTCCTCGGGGCCGAAGCAGTTGGCCAGAAGCTCGAATTCTTTGCCGTCCCGGGTGCGGTTGGGCAGCTCAAGCTGGGCGTTCAGCTCCTCGTTCTGGCGCTGCATCTCGCAGATGCAGGTGATGGCTCTCTGCCGGGCGGCGGCATCCGGGTCAAGGATGCACTCACCCTCGGTGGCGTTCAGGATGACCTCGCGGCCGTCGCAGTCTTTCAGGAAATCTTCGCCCACCTGGGTGATGCCTGGGATGTTCAGCGAGCGGGCGATGATGGCCGCATGGCTCTGGCCGCTGCCCTCGGCGGTGATGAGGCCGAGGATGCGGCCCGCCGGGACGCTGAACAGATCGGTGGGCATGAGCAGGTCAGACGCAAGGATGACCGGGTGGTCGAGGGCCAGCCAGCTGCGGAGGCGGTGGCAGAGGATGTTGGTGATGCGCTGGGTCACGTCGAGGATGTCCACGCTCCGCAGCTGCATGTAGGCGTTGTCCTTCATGGCGGCCAGCTGGGCGGCGTAGCGGCGGCCCACACGGTCCATCGCCTCGGCGGCACCGACGCCGGCTTTTATCTGGAAAGCCACCTCATTCATGAAGCCCTCGTCTTCCAGCATCATGCTCTGGAACAGGAAGATGGCCTGCTCCGAGGGCGCGGCGCGGCCGGCCATCTCGTCCAGCTCCTGCTGAGCGACCTTGATGGCGTCTTCCAACGCCTGCTTTTCCTGTTCGGGGTGGAAAGGCCCCTCGCCGAACACCAGCGGCGGGCGGTCCAGCCGGCTGACCTGACCCAGCACGAGGCCGGGCGATGCGGTAAAGCCCTTATATACCTTCATGTTTCCATCTCCTCCGGCGGCACTCTGCCGGTCAGCGCCCGGCAGACCAGTGCCTGCAAAAAGGTGTTGGGCAGCAGAGCGGCCCGTGCGGCCTGCGCCGGGCCTGCTTCACCCTCGAACAGCGGCTCGAAGCTCCTGAGGCGCTCGAAGTCGCATTTTGCAAGGAAAGCTTCTCCCAAAGTACGGGTGGTGTAGTAGGGGGCGGGGTCTACGCCCACGTCCTCAGCCACGGCTTCCAGCGGGGCAAGCTCTGCATCTGAGAGTTTTGCCAGCAGGAGAGCAGCGTCTGCCGTCAGGGTGGAGGGGTGCTTTTCCCGCATGTCCTTCTGGACGGCCTCGAAGGCCGCATGGAATGCGGCAGCATCCGCGCTGCTCTCAGCCCCGCTGTCCACAGCGTAGGCGCAGCCCCGCAGCCGCCCGAAGGCCCGCAATGTATCGTGGTAGCCCAGCTCGATGTTCCGCCGGGCGGTGGCGGGCTCGAAGTGGAGGATGTCGCCCAGCTCCCAGTAGCTTCGGATGAGGGTGGTGGGCAGGCCGGTGCGGTTGGGGCGGGTGATGCCCACACCCTCCAGGTCTACACAGACCAGCTCTTCTGCACCCATCTTCTGGGCCAGCGCGGTGGGCATATTGTCCCGGTAGCCGCCGTCGAGGTAAGACACCCCGTCGATGGTGTGGGCCCGCAGGGCGGGGAAGCAGGCTGCAGAGGCCAGCAGGTAGTCTTTCACCTTGCCCTCGGGGATGTCTTCCAGCGGAAGCTCCCGGGCCTTGAGGGTCTTCTGCTCCACGGTCACAAGGCCCAGCCGGATGGGGCTTTTGCGGAGTTTATCTTCGTCCAGCACCCGCTCGACAATCTCTTCCAGCGGAGTGACGTCCATGCCGCCCTGAGTCACAGCGTCTTTGAGGAATGCGTGCAGCTCGGAAAGCGGCGCATCCTCGGCGGGCAGCTCCATCACATCCTGGCTGCGGATGGTCAGCCACATGTCCCGGGCCGTCTCGTAGAGGTCGAGGGCGAACATGGCGCCGTTCAGGCTGCCGACGCTGGTACCCGTAATGATTTGGGGCCGCCAGCCCAGCTCGATCAGCGCCCGCCAGACGCCCACCTGATAGCTGCCGCGGGCGCCCCCGCCCGCCAGCACCAGCGCCTTTACGGGGGTGTTGTTCTGCGCCATGTTTTCTGCCTCCTTTGATGTGTTCCGGTTTTTCCTAGATTATAGCATATTTCCCGGGAGATTTCTCTCTGTTTTTGTAACAAAAAATGTGCTATAATAAATTCACCTTGCCAGAACGATTCAGGAGGACGACAGATGCACCGCAAGCAATGGATTTTCGACATGGACGGCACCCTCACCGACAGCATGACTGTGGTGTGGCAGGGCGCACCGCTGGAGCTGCTGCGCCGCTATGGCCGCACCGCAAGACCCGGCATCCACGATGTTCTGCTGAGCATGGGGATGGTGGAGGGCGCGGAATATCTCATCCGCACCTACGATCTGCCCCTGACCCTCCGGGACTACGAGCCTGCCATGCGGCAGGTCATCCGGGACCTGTACAAAAAAGTCGAGCTGAAGCCCGGCGTCCGGGAGATGCTGGCCCGGCTGAAAGCCGAGGGCGTGCGGATGTGCATCTGCTCCAACACCTGGGCAGAGCAGTGCGAAGAGGTGCTCACCCGGCTGGGCGTCGCAGACTATTTCGAGTTCTTCTACACCGCACAGGGCGCGAAGAGCAAGGCTCACCCCGAGGTGTTCCACGAAGTCCTCGAGCGGCTGGGTGGCAGCGAACCCGCCGACGCCGTTGTCTGCGAGGACGCTGTCTACGCCACCCGTACGGCCAGGCAGTGCGGCTTTTACCTCATCGACATCGAGGATGAGACCAGCGCTGCCGATAAGCCCGAATTGCAGCGCCTTGCCGACCAGTACATAACGGATTGGACGCAGCTGGACTGGACAAAATTATAAAGCAATGGGGAGGCTCTTCCGGGCCTCCCCATTGCTTTATCGGAACTGCTTTTCCAGATAATCTTTCAGCGCCGTGCGGGCTGCAGGCTCCCGCCCGCGGGGGACAGGGACCCGTGCGCCGCTCTGCATCCAGAACTCACCCGCCGCCAGCTGGGACACCGCCGCCAGATTGACCACATAAGAGCGATGAAGCTGGACGAAGCGCTCATCCGCCAAAAGCGGCTGGGCCACCTGTGCAAACGGCACCCGGACAGACAGGGACGGCACATCCTCACCGCTGGCGAGATGGAAATGCACCACATGATGGGTACACTCGAGGTATTCGATGTCCGCGAAGGGCAGCACCCGCAGACCCGACGCCGTGGCTACCGGGATGGCCGGGCCGTACTCCGGCTCGGTGGCCCGGGCCAGCAGAGCGTCCAGTTGTTCCGGCGGAACAGGCAGCAATAAATACTGCATGGCGTCCACCCGGTAGGCGCTGTAGGCGTGGGCGGGCGTATGGGCCAGAAAAGCCAGCGGGCTGCGCCGCCCCCGGCTGCGGAGTGCAGCCGCTGCCCGCAGCGACGCGGCGGCTGCCGTGGACGGCAGCTCGATGAGATACAGCTCGTACCGCTCCCCGGCGTCGTCCCGGGCCAGCAGGGCCTCCGGGCTGTCCAGCTGTTCGATGATGCAGGCGTCGTCCCGCCGGGCATAATAGTCGAGACACTGCCGCTCCACCCGGCTGCGGAGGACGCTGTCCGGGCTGCACACCGCGATATGAAATATCATTCCGAAGCCCCCTTTCGGGCCTGCCGCCGGCGCTTGCTTTTTCGGCCCGGCGGGAGTATCATTGCTATAAAAAACAGAAGGAGAAACTGCTATGGAAATGCCTCTCGTCAGCATCATCGTCCCTGTGTACAATGCCCAGAGCCACCTGAGCCGCTGTCTCGAAAGCATCTGCGGGCAGGAGTACAAGAACCTCGAGCTCATCGTCATCAACGACGGCTCCAAAGATAAGAGCCTGCCCGTCTGCGAGGAGTTCCGCAAAAAGGACAGCCGCATCCTGCTGGTGGACAAGGCAAACTCCGGCGTGTCCGACACCCGGAACCTCGGCCTGAAGCTTGCCGGCGGCAAGTACGTCCAGTTCGTGGACAGCGATGACTACATCGCCCCGGACTACACCGCCCGGCTGGTGGAGGCGGCAGAGAAGACCGGTGCCGACCTCGTCATCTCGCCCTACACCATGGTCATCCCCGCCGGGGCGTCAAAGCCGGAACAGGTGCTGGAAAAAATCCAGGACGACCTCGGCGTCATGCATGTTGCACGCCCGCCGGAGAACCGGGAATACGGTTTCCTGCCCGAGGGCGTCTACGACAAGGACACCTTCGCCCGCCGCCTGATGGATAAGCCCGCCTCTTACTTTTACAGCGTGCTCTGGAACAAGCTCTACCGCCGCGACATCCTCACCCGGCACGACATCCGCTTTACCAGCGAGATGCGCTGGGCCGAAGACCTCGTGTTCAACATGCAGTATATCCAGTACGCCGAAGTCTTTGCGTCCATCCCGCAGCCCGGCTACTACTATGTCCAGAACCCTCAGAGCATCTGCCACACCCAGATAAAGCCTGCCACTCTGGTGCAGAACAAGATCCAGGTGTTCCACTACTACAAGGACCTCTACACCCGGCTTGGGATGTATGAGCAGGTGCGGCCCCAGCTCTACAAATTTCTCATCGACATTGCCGAGAGCACTTACCCCTCCGGCCCCTTCAAGAAGGTCATCGACGAGGCGAAAGCCTACTGGAAAGAGCACAAGGCAGAAATCTCATCCTAAAGAAAAGCGGGAGGCCCCTGCGGGGCCTCCCGCTTTTGTTGAAATTCAACCTCTCACCGCTCCATCCCGCTGACACGGGCATGTCGCGGAGCTCCCCTAATAGGGGAGCCTTTTAGAGGAATTTTACGCTCCGATGGCGGCACACTTCTTAGCCAGCCAGTCGCGCTCGTCCTCGTTCAGGCGGGGAGCCAGCTTCTCGAAGACCTCGCGGTGGTAGGCGTTCAGCCAATCCAGCTCGTCGCGGCTCAAAACGCCCGGGACGATGGGGGAGGTGGCGATCGGCACGAACGTGATGGGTCGGAATGCCAGGAACTCGCCGTACTGGTTGGATGCTTTGTGGTAGCACTCCAGCTCATTCTCGATGCGGATGCCGACGACGCCGCCCTCATAGACGCCCGGCTCGTCGGTGACGATCATGCCCGGCTTGAAAACGGTGGTGTTGCGGCCGTTCAGGGCGTGGGGGCCTTCGTGGACGTTGCCCACGTGGCTGACGCTGTGGCCAGTGCCGCAGCGGTAGTTGATGAGGTGGCGCCACAGCGGCTCACGGGCGATGGTGTCCAGCATATGGCCGTCGCAGTAGTCCAGCCAGACAGCCCGGGCGATGTCGATGTGGCACTGTAAAGTCCAGGTGTAGAACAGGCGCTCGTCCTCCGTCAGCTCACCCAGCGGGTAGGTGCGGGTGATGTCGGTGGTGCCGTCCATATAGGTTGCGCCGCTGTCCACCAGCAAGAAGCCCTTCTTCTCAAGCTTTGCGTGGTCTTCCTCGGTGGCGTGGTAGTGCATCATGGCGGCGTTGGGGCCGTAAGCTGCAATGGTGCCGAAGCTCTCGGTCAGGAACTTGTCCTGTGCGCTGCGGTACTTGTGGAGGATCTCGTCGATGGTCAGCTCAGTCAGCTCTTCGCCGGCAGCCAGACGGTTCTCCAGCTCGATCTGGAAGCGCACCATAGCCACGCCGTCGCGGATGTGAGCTTCGCGGGTGTGAGCCAGCTCGACTTCGTTCTTGACGCCCTTCATGGGCAGCAGGGGGTCGGCCTCGTCCTTGACGGTCAGAGCCGGGTTGGCCTGCAGGGTCTGGTAAACAGCGTAGTTGACGGAAACGGGGTCGGCCAGAACGGTCTGCTCTTCGGTCTGGGCGGCGAGGAAGGTAAGCACATCGTCGTACTCAGCCAGCTCCACGCCGTTCTCCTTCAGCTCCGCAGCAGCCTCGGCGCTGACGCGGGCGGTGTCGATGAAGAGGGTCGCCTTATCGGGGGTCACATAGCAATAGGCCATGGCATAGGGGGTACACTGAATGTCCATCGCACGCAGATTGAGCAGCCATGCCAGATTGTCCAGCTTGCCTACCAGCTGTGCGGTGCAGCCCAGCTCAGAGAGCTTCGCACGCAGCTGACCCAGCTTCTCGGCAGGGGAGAAGCCTGCGTACTCTTTCGGCAGGAGCCATGCCGGGGTGGCGGGCAGGGCGGGACGGCCCTCCGTCCACAGCTCGTCCTCAAGGTTCAGCAGCTTGATGGTGCCTTTCTTAGCGTCCAGTTCTTTCTGCAGGCTGCGCACCAGACCGCAGGAAGCCGTCAGGCCGCAGAGGCCCAGCTTGCCACCCTCGGGCAGGACTTTGCCGCAGTACTGCTCGGCGGTCGGCACGCCCGGCTCGCCCATCCGCATCAGCTGGATCTCCGTGCCAGCGATCTCCTTCTCGGCCTGCACGAAGTAACGGCCATCGGCCCAGACAGCGCTCTCGGTCATGGTGACGACGAAGTTGGAGTTCTCGCCGTGGAAGCCGGAGAAGTAGGTCAGGGCAGTGTAGTGGTCGGGCATATACTCGCTGGCGTGCGGGTCTCCCACCGGGATGAGGTAGACGTCCACGCCGTTTGCCTTCATGGCCTCGCGCAGGGCGGCCAGACGCTCGGGAACGGTATTCATGCTCATGTCAAAAAGCCTTCTTTCTTTATTCTGCCGGAAAAACGTCCGGCGGCGATGGTTTGCTGTACCTTATTGTATCATTCCGGGGCGCAGAATGCAATTCGCAGGTATCATTTTGGTCCTGCCGCCCGAAAACGCAAGCAAATTGCAAAAAATGTTACAAATTTCTCATCAAAAAGGCCGGTTTGCCATTGACAGCCTTGTTATAATAGGAGTGTAGGAATTTTTCCGGGTCAGCACTCAGCGGCCCGGACTGCTTGTAAGGCCCGACGGGCCTGCTGGGCAGCGCCTTTGCGGCGTCTGCATAAAAGAAAGAGGCATTTCAGACTATGACCAAGATCGATATTTTCTCCGGCTTCCTTGGCGCCGGTAAGACCACCCTTATCAAGAAGCTCATCAAAGAGTCCTTTGCAGGCCAGAAGGTCGTGCTCATCGAGAACGAGTTCGGCGAGATCGGCATCGACGGCGGCTTTTTGAAGGAGTCCGGCATCCAGATCAATGAGCTGAACGCCGGCTGCATCTGCTGCTCTCTGGTGGGCGATTTCCGCGCCGCTCTGCAGCAGGTGGTGGAGCAGTACCACCCCGACCGCATCGTCATCGAGCCCTCCGGCGTCGGCAAGCTGTCCGACGTGACCCGCGCTGTCGAGGGCGTGGCCGAGCATCTGGATGTTCAGTTGAGCAGCTTCGTTACCGTGGCCGACGTCAACAAGGTCAAGATGTATATGAAGAACTTCGGTGAGTTCTACGACGACCAGATCAGCCACGCAAGCTGCATCATCCTGAGCCGCACCCAGAACGCCACCGAGGAAAAGATCGCCGCCGCTGTGGCCATGCTGCGTGAGAAGAATCCCACCGCTACCATCGTCACCACCGCCTGGGACGCCCTGACCGGCGAGCAGATCCTGAAGGCCATGTCCACCAAGGACGACTTCAAGGCTGAGCTTATCGCTATGGCTGCCAAGGCCAACGAGGAGCACGCCCACGAGGACGAGGAAGAAGAGCACGAACACCATCATCACCACGACCACGATGATGACCATGATGAGCATTGCTGCTGCGGCCATCACCATGACCACGATGACGATGATGAAGACGAGCATGAGCATCACCACCACGACCATGATGACCACGACGAGCATTGCTGCTGCGGCCATCATCACCATCATCATGACCACGACGCCGATGAGGTCTTCACCAGCTGGGGCGTCGAGACGGCCAAGAAGTTCTCCAAGGCTGACATTGAGCACGCCCTCACCGAGCTGGACACCGGCAATTACGGCATGATCCTCCGCTCCAAAGGCATCGTGGACGGCGGCGCAGACGGCTGGCTGGAGTTCGACTACGTTCCCGGCGAGTGGGAAGTCCGCGCACGCGGTGCAGACGTCGGCGGCAAGCTGGTGGTCATCGGCTCCAAGCTGGATGAAAAGGCCATCGCTGCACTGTTCGGCTGCTGATCGACCCTGAAAGGATAAAAGATTATGGCAAATGAGATCCCGGTTTACCTGTTTGTGGGCTTCCTCGAGAGCGGCAAGACCAAGTTCATTCAGGAGACCTTTGAAGACCCCAACTTCGACTCCGGCGACAAGACCCTTCTGCTGGTCTGCGAGGAGGGCGAAGAAGAGTACAATGAGAAGAAGTTCGCCTTCCCCGGCGTGACGCTCTACAACCTCGAGGACAAGGCCGAGCTGAACCCCCAGAACCTCGCAAAGCTGGCCAAGGAGGCCGACGCAGGCCGCGTGGTCATCGAGTATAACGGTATGTGGATGCTGCAGGACCTGGCAAACAATCTGCCCGAGAACTGGATCGTCTACCAGTGCATCGCCACCGCCGACGGCACCACTGCGCTGACCTACGCCCGCGACAACTCCATGCGTGCGCTGATGCTGGACAAGATCGCCCGCAGTGAGCTCATCGTCTTCAACCGCGCCGAGGCCGTCAACAACGACGCCGCCCGTCAGGAGCTGCACAAGCTGGTGCGTCAGGCATCCCGCAAGTGCGACATCGCCTACGAGTTCAAGGACGGCAGCGTGGCTTACGACGACATCCCCGACCCGCTGCCCTTCGACATCAACGCCCCGGTCATCGACATCCCGGACGACGATTACGGCATCTGGTATATGGACTGTCAGGACGAGCCCCAGAAGTACGCGGGCAAGACCGTCAAGTTCCTCGCACAGGTCTGCCAGACCAACCGCGCCGGCAAGAACAGTTTCGTGCCGGGCCGGTTCGCCATGACCTGCTGCGTGCAGGACATCCAGTTCGTGGGCTTCCCCTGCAGCTACGACGGCTATAAGGCCCTCGAGCAGCGGGCATGGGTCAAAGTGACCGCAAAGGTCGGCTATAAGTTCCATAACATCTACCGCGGCAAAGGCCCGGTGCTCACCGCACTGTCGGTGGAGCCTGCCGAGAAGCCGCTGAACGATGTTGTCACCTTCTCCTAACTGCAACATAACTAAGGAGGTCATGGCATGAAAGCAATCTTCCGCATTCTGGGTACTGCCGCCGCTGTGGCGGCCACCGGTGCCGCCATCGTCATCATGGACAAGTTCCTGAACGAGAAGGCCGCACCCATCATCGAATCCATCGAGTTCCCCGAGGAAGCCGAAAAGGACGACGCAGAGGCCGCCAAGACCGCCGAGGCATACGCCGAGGGTGAGGCCAAGGCGGAGGCCGAAGCCGCCGCACCGGCAGAAGAGACCGCTCCCGCTGAGGAGCCCGCTGCCCCTGAGACGGAGGCAGCGCCCGCTGAGGCCGCAGAGCCTGTGACTCTGCCCGACCTGAGCGAAGAGCGCCCGGTCTGTGACCCCGAGGCTCCGAACCCGAACCCCGTGGAGGCCGGCCCCGCCGTCGCCCCCAAGGACGAAAACGGTAAGTTCGACCCGACTAAAATCGCCGACGTCTCTGACTTCGGCGACTGGGAAGAGCAGGGGTGCAAAGGGTAATTCCCTTTGATAGCAAAAATGCCATCGCGCTTAGGCACGATGGCATTTTTTATCGCTCGTAGTGAGTCCAAAGACTCAGAATTTTGATGGTCTTTTCTTCCTCATAGATCTGATAGACCAGTCTGTGCTGTAAATTGATGCGGCGGCTGTATGCGCCGTTCAAATCTCCGACCAGTTTTTCATAGGGCGGCGGTTTCTGGAAAGGGTCGTCCCGGATAATATCTATCAGAGCCTTCGCCTTATCTGCCAGATGTGCCGCTTTCAGTTTTGGAACATCCTTCGCTGCTGTTTTGGTGTAGACGATTTTATACATTTACCACTCCACCACATCTTCGTCCAGACATTCGTTCAGAGGCTGTTTCAGGCCGTCCATGATTTTTTCCCTCATGCCGGGTACTGAAACCAGATACAGCGTCTCCATCAGGCCGCTGTAATCTTCCGCGCTCAGCAGAACGGCATCGCCGTCCTTCGTGCTGATGTTCAGCGGCTCGTTGTACTTGATGGTCTGCTCCACATAGTTGAACGCATTCTTGCGGAAATTAGTGATGTTCGTCGTGGTCATGTTATCGCCTCCTATGTACATAATAGCGTACATAAAATGAAATGTCAAGCAGTTTCAACGACTCTCTGTGATTTTTATATGGTTCACCACATTCTCAGAACTTCTACGCAGAGTTCCAACGCTTTCCGCAGCGAATCCTTTCCCCAGTCACGGTCATCATGCTGCTCTGCATTTGCAAGGGAATCCGCTGTGTACAGAATTTGTCCAAAAGCTGCTCCGCGCTTTTTGGCGCAGGCCGCAAGGGCAGCACATTCCATTTCTACCGTTGCGCAGCCTTCGGCTTTCCGGTACGCCACCATATCCCTTGTTTCTCGGAAAAAGCCGTCTGTCGTCCATGTGATGCACTCACGGAAGGGAAGACCCAGCGCACGGAAGGTCTTTTCTATGGCCTGCACCGCTTCCGAGGCCGGTTCTGCATACCGGGCGGCAGGAAGATAGTGATAGGATGTGCCCTCATCCCGCAGCGCTTTGGTCGGGATAAGAAATTCGTTCTCTGCCATTTCGGTCAACACGCCGCACGAGCCTGCCGTAACAATTTTCCTGCACCCGCAAGCAATGAGACAATCCATAAACTGCGCCGCAGCGGGCGCTCCCAGTGGGGCTTGACAGAGGCAGAATTCTTCGCCGTCATTTTTTACAACATAAATCGGGTAGGTCTTTGTGATCGTCTCAAAATGCTCTGCAACTGCCGCGCCCGTCTCGGCGGCATAGGAGTCGATAGTGTCCCCCAGAAAAGCAAAGACGCATTTCTCCGGTAGAGTTAGCTGCTCCGCCCCGTGGTTGGGCTTTAATATCTCTGTCGAGTCGGAATCGTATTCCAAAATGGGAAATTCATTTTTCTGTATCATGCTTTGCCTCTCGCGATCCGGTTCAGTCTTTCCTTGTCCAATACCTCTACCCCGCCGCGGTAGAGCTTCACGATGCCCTCACCAGCGAAGTATTTCAGCAGGCGGCTCACCACCTCGCGGGCAGAACCCATGTACTTTGCCATCTGGTCCTGGGTCAGGCGGACATCGTCGCCGCCGGTCTTGGCAAGCTCGTCCGCAAGGAAGATGGCCAGCCGCCGGTCGGCGCTCATGAAGAGGATCTGCTGCATCGTCCACATGGTGTCGGAGAAGCGCTCAGCGGTCATCTGGTAGGCGAAGCACCGCACCTCCACGTTCTGCTGCATGAGGCTGCGGAAGACGCCTGCGCTGATGCAGTAGGCCTCGGTGTCCTCCTCGGCGTCGATGTAGAGGTCAAAGTTCACCGAGTCCATAACGCAGGAGGCGGAGAGGATGCAGATTTCGCCGCCAAAGAGGCGATAGAGGGTCACGTCCCGGCCATCGTCGGAGAGAAGATACGCCCGGAACTGGCCGGTGCGCAGCAGCAGGATGCCCACGCAGTTCTCCACCGGGCTGTGGACCCGCTCGCCCTTGCGATAGCGCACCGGGCGGGTGGTTCGGCAGAGTATATCCTGCTGTTCGGCGGTCAGCTTGTCCCAGAAGGGGAAGGCACAGGCGAGACACTGGCGGTGCTCGCCGCATTTAGGGATAGGCAGGATTTCCGGCATTTTAAATCACCCCTTCCGCAGCGCTTTGGCGGCTTCGGTGCCTGCCAGAGCGCCCTCATAGACGGCCTTCGCCACCTGCAAAAGCCCGCCGGTGCAGTCTCCGGCGGCATAGAGGCCGGGGACGGTGGTCTGCATTTTTTCATCTGTCACGATGCGGTCGTTCTCCACAGCGGCACCGATTTTCCGGGCCAGCGCCGTACTGCCCGCAACGCCCAGAGCCACAAACACACCCGCCAGCTCCACTACATCGCCGCCGGACAGCTGGACGCCGGTGACTTTCTGCTCTCCAAGGATCGCGTCGATTTTTTCAGGCCGGACAGTCATCTCCGGCGGAAACTCTGCCGCCAGCGGCGCACCATTCAGCAGGAGGGTGACGCTGGCCGCCACCGGCAGGAGCGCCTGCACCTCATGCAGGGCGTATTCGCCGCTGCCTACCACGGCTACATCTTTGCCGCGATAGAAAAAGGCATCGCAGGTGGCGCAGTAGCTGACGCCGTGGCCCTCGAGGCCCGCCAGCCCCGGGATGCGGGGCGTCGCCCGCGAAGCACCTGTGGCGAGGACAACAGCGTCCGCCGGGTAATCTCCATCGAGGGTTTCTACAGTGAGTTTATCGGTATAGGTCAGACCCACGGCCTCGGTGGTCACAAATTTAACGCCCACAGCCTTGGCCCCCTCGATGCCCTGACGCTCCAATTCCGCACCCGATATGGGGGCGGCGAAGCCGTAGTAGTTCTGGATAAGCTCTGCACGGTCAAGCGCACCCGGCCCCCGGGTGAGGACGGTGGTGTCCACCCCCGCACGGGCAGTGTACAGCGCGGCGGACACCCCCGCCGGGCCGGAGCCGATGATGACGATGTTGGACATAGTGGGCCTCCTTGTACTTCTTGTATTATCGTAAAATCCGTTACGTTCTTTGCGCGCCGGTGCGCGGGGCTGGTTTTTGCTTTTGGTCAAGTGGCTTGCGCTCCGCGCGGGCCAGAGGTAGGGAGGGGTGTTTCGACTCCCCCCTCCCTACCTCTGGACTCCACTCTCCCCGCAACGAGTTAAGGGCTTCTCGCCCTTAACAATTCCAGAGAAGAAGTCGAAACGGAAAAAAGCTAGCCGCTTCGCTTAACGCTTTTTTCACGTTTCTCCGGTTTACGGCTTCGCCGAGGGTGTCACGTCTTAGCAGAACTTTACGTCCAGCAAAAGCATGAAGTTTGCTGCGGAGCAGCAAATCGGAGAGGTGCAAAAAAATGCGTTTAGCGAAGCGGCTAGCATTTTTGCACCTCGACAACTTCTTTGGGGTTACTAGGGGCGAGCAGCCCCTAGTTCGTGCCTCCCGCGCCTCGAAAGTAGCGGGCACTTTTCTGGTTCTCTTTTGGTGCGCAAAAGAGAACTTAACCCCGCGTAACAGCGCTTTATACCTCTATTATACACCAAATCCCCCTAATTTCTGTGACCAAGTCCCAAAAGCCTCCATTTTCCGCCCGAGCGCCACTTTGCAAGGGCGGGCGAGTGTGTTATACTTTCTATGAATGCGATTCAATCTTCCTGATGGAGGCTTTTTCTATGTCCACAAAGCAGCGTCTGCTTTTTATCACCACCGGCGGCACCATCGCCAGCGTCCGCACCCAGCAGGGCCTCAAACCCGTGCTCACCAGCGAAGAGCTTCTGGCTCATCTGCCTGAGCTGAACGAGCTCTGCTGCCCCGACACGCTGGCCCTGTGCAGCATCGACAGCACCGACCTCGGCCCGGAGCACTGGCTGATGATGGCAAAGGCCGTACAGGAGAACTATGCCCTCTACGACGGCTTCATCATCTGCCACGGCACCGACACGCTGGCCTACTCGGCGGCGGCTCTGTCCTACCTCATCCAGAACGCCGACAAACCCGTCATCCTCACCGGCGCACAGCAGCCCATCTCCAACGAGATTACCGACGCCAAGAAAAACCTTCGCGACAGCGTCATCTGCGCCCTCGACCCCGGCAGCCGGGGCGTCATGGTGGTGTTTGGCGGCCATGTCATTGCAGGCACCCGCGCCAAGAAGAACAAGACCATCAGCTACGACGCCTTTGCCTCGGTGAATTTCCCGGCGCTGGCACTGGTACAGGGCGACCGTCTGGTGCGGTATGTGCCTTCGCCCTGGCCCACCGGCCCTGTGGAGTTTGGACGCTCGCTCAGCCCCCGCGTCTTCCTGCTCAAGCTGACGCCCGGCCTCAGCCCCGATTTGATTCCCGACATTTTCCGCCTCTACGACTGCGTCATCGTGGAGAGCTTTGGCGTAGGCGGCATCCCCCAGCGGCTGATGGACGCCTTCGCCGAGGGCCTCGGCGACTACGACAAGACCCACAAAGTGCTCATCCTCACCACCCAGGTCACTTACGAGGGCAGCGACGTGGGCATCTACGAGGTGGGCAAGCGGGTCAAGAACCGTTTCCGCTTCCTTGAGGCCCACGACATGACCATTGAGGCCGTCGTGACGAAGATCATGTGGCTGCTGGCGCAGGACTGCGACAGCTTCGACCAGCTGCAGCAGCGGTTCTACCGGCAGGTCAATTTTGATACGTTCTACCATTGAGGAGCGTGTAATGAAAAACGAACGTGAAAAAGCCTTATTTTTAGCACAACTAAAAGACTTTGCAAATACTCTGTCCGATAAGATTGCAGTAAACGATGAATGGACCATCAAGGGCTTTATCGATATTTTCAAAAACATTTATACGATTTCTTCCGACACTAAAATCGTCTCCAAAATATTAGAGTTGCACTTATTCCCTCAGTTTCTAGCCTTTGCCGAACAGACTGGATATGACATCGAACTTGCAACTTATCAAAATTACTACCCAGATTTGACTTTTATCTCTAAAACCGACCCTTCCATCAAATTTGCTGTCGATTTGAAAACAACTTACCGAGAAGAGAATCATCCTGATTTCTGCAATGGATTTACACTAGGTTCTCACGGCGAATACTTTATCAATCGCACAAGTACCAAAAACATTCAATATCCCTATGATGATTACAGCGGGCACTTCTGTTTCGGAATCATTTACACCCGTGCAGTGCTGGACAAAAAGAATGAGACGCATACATATTCCATTGATGAGCTGAATGAGATTCCTTCTGTTATCCACGATTTTCTCTTTTTCGCAGAAGAAAAGTGGAAAATAGCAAGTGACAAGGGTGGCAGTGGAAACACGGCAAATATCGGCAGTATCCATAATATTCAAGATATTTTAAATGGTAATGGTGTGTTTGCCAAAGCTGGTGAAGAATTGTTTGATGATTATTGGGCAAACTTTGGCAAAATAGAAATTCTTTCTGCGAACAAGCGAAAAAAGCTTTCCTCTTTTTCGGAATATCTGCAATACAGAGGACTGCCTTCCGAGTTGAATAATTGCAGAGCCTCTAAAAGGAGCACAAAATGAGCGAAAAAATATTCGTTCCTCCTCTTAAAATTCAAGGCATTAAAACAAAGCTTGTCCCCCTGATTCGAGAAAATGTGATTCTGGACAAAGAAACTATATGGTATGAGCCATTTATGGGGTCTGGTGTTGTTGGCTTTAATGTTGAGCCGGAACGTGCCGTATTTGCAGACGTCAACCCTCACATCATCAACTTTTATAACAGAATAAAAGATGGCTCTATCACCAGTGGAAAAGTCCGTGCATTTCTCGAAGCGGAAGGGAAGAAACTCGAGAATGGCGATGCCGATTATTACTATGAGGTTCGTGACCGATTCAACCAGCATCACGAACCTCTGGACTTTCTCTTTCTGAACCGTGCCTGCTTTAACGGGATGATGCGCTTCAATAAGGACTACAACTTCAATGTTCCATATGGACACAAACCTCAGCGGTTTGCAAAGGCTTATATCACAAAAATCGTAAACCAGGTCGTCCACATCGAAGAGCTTCTGAAAACCCATGAATGGGAGTTTTTGTGTCAATCCTTTGAGGATACGATAAGTTCAGCGACCCATTCCGATTTCATATACTGCGACCCTCCGTATATTGGCCGTCATGTCGATTACTATGACAGTTGGGATGAAGAACTCGAAGTTGCTCTGCACAGCGCACTCGTTAAATCACAGTCCAATTTTATGCTGTCAACATGGCATCATAATGATTACCGTTCAAACGAATATATCGAGCAGGTGTGGAATGACTGCCAAATCATCACACGGGAACATTTTTATCATGTAGGTGCAAAGGAAAAGAACCGCAATCCTGTCGTAGAGGCACTTCTTACAAACTATGTCATTACCGGCACTCAAAATCAGCTCCGGTTTGAAAACGAACAGTTGTCTCTATTTGGCACTTCCGATACTCTTCCAGAAAAAATAGCAAATTAAAAACGTCCTGTATTGCTGCAAAATCAATACAGGACATTTTACATTTCTCAAAACACCATCTGCACCAGCAGCACATAGCACAGCGTGCCGCCGGCGATGGAAACCAGCGTCTGATGCTTCCACTTATGGAGGGCGACGGTCACGCCGATGGCGATGGCCTCCGGGATGCCATGTCTGCCCGAGGTAAGGCTGACGCCCTTGAGGCAGTAGACGATGAGCATTCCGAAGATGGCAGCGGGCAGCACATGGCCCAGATACTCCACCACCTCAGGCACCTTGCCGCCCCGGGAGCCGAACACCAAAAAAGGCAGAAAGCGGGTGAGCATGGTCGCCGCCGCGCAGACGGCGATGGTCAGGATGAACTGGATATTGCTCATTTTGCCGCCTCGCTTTCTTTGGCCTCGATGGGACGGCGGAGCAGCAGCAGTGCCACAAGGATGCAGACCATCGAGGGGATGAGGAAGCTGCCTGAGCCGAAGATGCGCAGGCAGACCAGCGGGGCGGCAATGCCGATGATGGCGCTGGCGTGCTGTTTTTCCTTCTCCCACTGGTTGAGGAAGATGACCACGAACATGGCCGTCATGACGAAATCGACGCCCTCAGTGCTGAAGGGCAGGACAGCGCCGAGGGCCGCGCCCATGGCCGCGCTGGCGACCCAGTAGATCTGGTCCAGCAGGGTGATGAAGAACATGAACCAGCCCTTATCCACGCCCTCGGGCGGCTCTGCCGAGCAGGTGATGGAAAAGGTCTCGTCGCTCATGGCGAAGATCATGTAGGCGCTGCGCAGGCCGTAGCCGCGGTAGCGCTGCAGCATGGTCAGGCCGTAGAAAAGATGCCGCGCCTGGATCATCAGCGCCATCAGAAAGGCCGACACCGGCGCAAAGCTGCCCAGAAGCAGCGACGCCAGCACGAATTCCAGCGAGCCGCCGTACACTACCGTACCCATCAGGGGCGGCAGCCAGACTGGCAGGCCCAGCGACTGCACATAGATGCCGTAGCCGAGGCCCAGCACCAAATATCCGGCAAACACCGGCAGCGTCTGAGGCGCTGCGGCCCGGAACGCGCGCCACGCCGGCGCACGGTTCAAATTTGTTTCGTTTTGTTCCTGCATTTATTTCAACCCTCCAATATAGTAGTATAACAGGTTTATCTGCATTTGCAAGAGAGTATCTTCGTATTATCGGTTTGTGTTTTTGCTGTTGTCCACGTTCATCTGCCGAATCAGATCCAGCAGGAACCGTTCCGCCTGCGTAAGGTAACGATGGTGCGAAAAACAGCAGTAGAGAGGCCGGACAAAAGAATAGCCGTCCAGCTGGCAGTAAACGCTGGAAGCATCATCACTGAAGAAGCCATGCACAGCAAAGTCCGGAATAAAAGAAAATCCCTTATTCAGCTGCACCAGTGTATTGGCAAGATGAATGTTTTCGGTTTCGATGACTTCGCTGGGGGTGATTTGATGTTGTAAAAAGAGACGTTCAGCTTCTTCTCGCATTCCACGCCCTTTTTTTAGCAGTACGATCGGCTGGCCGTTCAATTCCGAGGGTGCAATGGAAGGATTTTGTGTACCGGGTCGGTAGCCTGCTTTCTTCCTAAAATAGAAGGGCGGAACTTGTACATAGACAGGATTCTCCATCACCAGCTCATAGGTCAGTTCCGGGTCGTTGGGGCTGCGAACCAGTGCAAGGTCGGCCTTCCCATTTTTTACAGCTTCATTCAGAAATCGCATTTTCTCCTCATAAAGCTCCAATTTGACGTTTGGATATTCGGCTTCAAAGGCGTTCAGGATGCGGGGAAGCAGAAATTCACCTGTCAAAGCAGTAACTGCAAGCGTGATCTTCCCTCGGCGGCTGCTGAGCAAATCGGAAATTTCCCGCTTTACAGAGCGGTCAATGGCCAATATCTGACGGCATCCTCTCAGGTAAACCGCTCCCGCCTGCGTCAGCCGCAGAGCGTTTCGCTCCCGGATGAAAAGCGGTGTGCCAAGCTCCTGCTCCAGGTCGAGTATCATCCGGCTGAGGGCAGGCTGCGAGATATAAAGTTTCTTTGCTGCGGTCGTGATGTTTTGTTCTTGTGCAACGGTCAGAAGGTATTGGATCCGTTTTTCGTTTATCATAAGCACTCCTATGATTTTTTGCATAATATTTGTGTTATGCTTTAATGAGAGAAAATGTATTTTACATTATTATATCGGGCGAATATAATAAAATCAAGTTAGAAACCACGAAACAAATCGGTTGTTTCGCCAACAGGAGGAAAACCTATGAAAAGCGTAAAAGTGTTCGTTCCCTATGGTGCGGTCGGCCTGAACTGCACCGAAGAAGCCTTTGAAGCAGGCCTTGCCATGAAGCCCGACATTATTTCCAGCGATGCCGGTTCTACCGACTCCGGCCCCTATTACCTCGGCTCCGGCCACGGCAAGTATTCCATCCGTGACGTCAAGCGCGATTTGAAGCGGATGGTGCTGGGCGCTGACAAGCTGGGCATCCCCATGACCATCGGTTCCGCAGGCACCTGCGGCTCCGACGAGGGCGTGGACATGGCCTACAAGCTCATCTGTGAGATTTGTGAGGAAGCTGGCATCCACAAGAAAATCGCCCGCATCTACTCTCAGCAGAATGCGGAGACCCTGAAAGCCAAGTACCGCGAGGGCAAGATCACCGCTCTGCACGGCGCACCGGAAATCTCCGAGAAGACCTTCGACGAATGCAGCACCATTGTGGCACTGCTGGGTGCAGAGGCCTACGAAGAGGCCTTCAAGAACGGTGCCGACATCATCATCGGCGGCCGCTCCACCGATACCGCCGTCATGGCCGCTTACCCCCTGATGCACGGCTGCGACCCCGCTTCCTGCTGGCACGCCGCCAAGACCGTCGAGTGCGGCGGCGTCTGCACCAGCGCAGGTCTTCAGGGCGGCGTGTTCATGGAAATCGACGAGAAGGGTTTTACCATCCACTCTGTCCAGCCGGGTTCGACAGTCTCTGCCTACTCCGTCTCTGCACATCTGATTTATGAGAACGCAAACCCCATCCAGCTCACCGAGCCGGGCATCCGCATCGACACCACCAACTCCACCTACACCGCCCTCTCCGATACCGCTGTCCGCGTGGAGGGCACCACCATTGAGTATCTGCCCTACACCATGAAGCTGGAAGGCTCCGGCCCGGTGGGCTACCAGACCGTCAGCATGGTGGGCATCCGTGACCGCAAGGTAATGCAGGACCCGATGAAGTGGGTGGAAGCAGTCTCTGCCGCAGGCGTAGACAAACTGGAAAAGGCCGGTGTTCCCCGCGACAGCTATGACTTCTGGCTTCGTCCGTACGGCTACAACGGCGTTTCTGGAATGCCTGTCCCGGAGGGCTATGTCCCCAACGAAGTTCTGATGATGCTGACCGTCACCGCCGACACGCAGGAAAAGGCAACCCAGATCACCAAGGCATTCAACCCGCTGCTGCTCCACCACAACATCTTCGAGGGCAAGCAGATGCCGTCCTACGGTTTTCTGTTCTCCCCTGCCGAGATGGAGCGCGGCGCGATCTATGAGTTCAAGCTGTATCACACGGTTTCTGTAGAACCGCTGGAACTGGTTCGCTTTGCATACGATGAAGTTTAAGGAGGCAGGAAATATGAATACCATTGAATCCACCGTCAAATATATCCGCAGCAAAAACGCTGGCCCCTTCTGGCTGACCATTGACGCCTTCTGCAACAATGTGGAGGACACCGAGCGCGTGGCCGCTGCATTCGAGAACAACCGCGCCAAAATCGCAGCCGACTTTCAGGTAAAGTCGGAAGATCTGCAGATCTACTGCTTGAAGAATATTTTTGTGGCAAAGATCAGCCTGCCTCGCGTTCCCATTGAGGGCAGTCGCAACGAGCGGGATATGCACGGTGGTCAGCAGTACGTCTCTCTGCTGGACATTCCCTGCTGAACGGCCAAGGAAGTATAACAGGAGGAAAATAAGATGTTTCAGGCCATCGTTGGTTTTGTGATGGTAATAGCACTGGTCTATTGCCTTATCACCAAAAAGCTGCTGCCGCCCATCGCCTTTGTTCTGTTCCCGGTCATTGCAGCACTGATTTGCGGATTTTCCATCACAGATATTGGTACTTACGCTGGAAAAGGCATTTCCGGCATGGTGAGCACCGTCTCGCTCTTCGTATTTTCCATTTCGTTTTTCTCTCTGATGAGCGATGCCGGTATCTTCGATATTATTGTCAACCGTCTGACCAAAGCAGCTGGCAAGAATATCACTGCTATCATGATTGCCACCGCTCTCATTGCTGTTGTCGGTCATCTGGACGGTTCTGGTGCCACTACTTACATCATTACGACTACTGCCATGCTGCCCATTTTCAAACGGATGAATCTGGACAAGCGCGCCTTGATGCTCATTACCTCGCTTGCTATCGGCGTGATGAACCTTGTTCCGTGGGGCGGCCCGACTATGCGCGCAGCTACGGTTCTGGAAATGACTCCGTCCGATTTGTGGACTCCCCTGATCCCGGTTCAGGGTCTGATGCTGTTCTTCTTACTGGTTGTGGCTTTCCTTCAGGGGCGCATTGCAACACGCAATCAGGCCAAAATTTCCGAAAATGCCGCAGCTTCCGAGGCCGAACTTACGTCTGCCCCGGAAACAGCAAAATCTCCGGCTTGGAAACTGGCGGTCAACTACATCCTTACGCTGGCCGTTCTGGTGGTGCTGGTTCTTGACCTTCTCCCTGCGGCGTTCGTCTTTATGCTCGGTCTGTCCATTGGTTTAATCGTCAACATCCCTGACCTGAAAAAGCAGAACCAGAAGCTGAAAGAATACGGCACTGCCGCCATGAGTATGGTCGTCACTCTTTTCTCCGCAGGTGTTTTTACTGGCGTTCTGAAAAACACCGGCATTCTGGACAACATGGCGACCGCCATCGTTGGTCTGATTCCCACGGCACTTGGCCCCTATACCCACTTCATCGTCGCATTCCTCGCCGTTCCGCTCATTATGTGCCTTGGCACGGATGCATTCTACTACGGCCTGCTGCCTGTCGTAATTGGCGTCTGCGGAAACTTCGGTGTTTCGGCAGAAGTCGTTGCTCATACGCTCCTGATTGCCGAGAATGTCGGCGTGACCATCAGCCCGCTCACTCCGGCGGTGTTCCTTGGTCTTGGTGTTCTGGACCTTGAGCTGGGTGAACACATCAAATACTCCATTCGCTGGATTTGGCCCGTCAGCATCCTCTCTGTTCTTGCCGCAGTGCTGGTTGGTGTCATTCCTGTATAAAAAGCTCTCTCCATCCTTTTTCGCGCATTTCTCCTAACAGCCACAAAATACCCGCCCTTTCTGTGAAGACATAGAAAGGGCGGGTATTTTTCGTCTTATTCAGTTATCCTTCTTCACGAGGTCTTTCGTATAGAGGGCGCGGGTCGCATTCAGGACAGCGAGAACCATGACGCCGACGTCGGCAAAGATGGCCGCCCACATATTGGCGATACCCAGAGCACCCAGCAGCAGACAAGCCGCCTTGATGGCCAGAGCAAAGACGATGTTCTGGTAGACGATGCTCTTGGTGCGGCGGGCAATGCGCATGGCGAGGGCGATCTTGGCCGGGTCGTCATCCATCAGGACGACGTCGGCGGCCTCAATGGCGGCGTCAGAGCCCAGAGCACCCATGGCGATGCCCACATCCACGCGGGAGAGGACAGGGGCGTCGTTGATGCCATCGCCCACGAAGGCCAGCATCTCTTTGGGGTTCTTGGCGGCCAGGAGCTTCTCGATCTGGTTCACCTTATCGCCGGGCAGCAGACCGGCGTGGTACTCGTCGATGCCCAGCTCTGCCGAGACAGCCTTTGCCACCGGCTCTGCGTCGCCGGTAAGCATGACGGTCTTGCGGACGCCGGCCTGCTTGAGGCCCTTGATGGCCTGTGCGCTGTGGGGCTTCACCACGTCGGAGATGAGCAGATAGCCCGCATACTTGCCGTCGATGGCCACATGGACGATGGTGCCGGTCTGGGGGACATCGGGAACGGTGAGGCCCAGCTTTGCCATCAGGCGGGCATTACCGGCAGCGACCAGCTTGCCGTCCACCTTGGCGGTGACGCCGTGGCCGCCCAGCTCCTCCACGTCGGTGACGCGGGCAGCGTCGATGTCCTTGCCGTAAGCAGCCTTGATGCTCAGGGAGATGGGGTGCTTCGACCAGCTCTCGGCCAGCGCAGCGGCTTCCACGAGGCTGTCTTCGGTACCGCCCTCCACGGGGCAGACCTTGACGACCTTGAAGGTACCCTGGGTCAGGGTGCCGGTCTTATCGAAGACGACGACGCGGGTATCGGCCAGCTCTTCCAGATAGGTCGAGCCCTTGACGAGGATGCCGCAGGCAGAGGCGCCGCCGATGCCGCCAAAGAAGCTCAGCGGGATAGAGATGACCAGAGCGCAGGGGCAGCTGATGACGAGGAAGGTAAGGGCGCGGTAGACCCAATCGCCGAAGCGGGCGGGCTGGCCCATCAGCAGCAGAACGATGGGGGGAATGAAGGCCAGCGCCAGCGCGCCGTAGCAGACCGCCGGGGTATACACCCGGGCAAAGCGGGTGATAAAGTTCTCGGCGCGGGCCTTCTTCATGCTGGAATTTTCCACGAGGTCGAGAATTTTAGAGACGGTGGATTCGCCGAACTCCTTGGTGGTCCTGACCTTGAGCAGGCCGCTCATGTTGACACAGCCGCTGATGACCTCATCGCCGGACCGGACATCCCGGGGCAGGCTCTCGCCGGTGAGGGCGGCGGTGTTGAGGGTGGAAGCGCCCTCGACGATAACGCCGTCGATCGGCACACGCTCACCGGGCTGGACCACGATGATGGTGCCGATCTCGACCTCATCGGGGTCCACCTGCTCCAGCTTGCCGTCCTCGACCTCGATGTTGGCGTAGTCGGGCCGGATGTCCATCAGGGCCGAGATGCTGCGGCGGCTCTTGCCGACGGCAACGCCCTGGAACAGCTCGCCGATCTGGTAGAAGATAATAACGGCACAGCCCTCGACGTAATCGCCCAGCGCAAATGCACCCACGGTGGCGACGGCCATCAGGAAGCATTCATCAAAGGGCTGACGGTTCTTGATGCCCAGAAGGGCCTTGCGGAGCACATCCCAGCCCACCACAAGGTAGGGGATGCAGTAGAGCGGCAGCTCCACCGACGCGGGCAGAGGCGGCAGCAGCTTGAGCACCAGCACCAGCGCCAGAGCGGCGATGATGCGGTACAGCATTTTCTTTTGTTTTTTCGTCACGGGTACCAGCCTCCTTTTGGGGCAGTTTTCTCAGATTCAACAGGTTTTCCCCACAAGGGGCTTGTTTTCCACGCTTTCCCCCGGCTTTTCCACGAGGTTTTCCCGCAAAAAGCCGCAAATACGCGTTCATTTTTCTATTTTTGCGTCCAGAATGTTGAAAACGCCGTGGAAATTGTTGAAAGCTGATTTATTTTTCCACATTTTCCACGCGCATCCCGGCAGTATCAGTCGAAACTCAGATGCCAAAGATCTCGCAGTCGTCCTCGACCTTCTTGCAGGCGGAGAGGACGTTCTGCATGGTAGCCTTGACGTCAGCACCCTCATCGAACTCGACGTTCATCTTCTGGGTCATGAAGCTGACGGTAGCCTTTGCGACGCCGGCGACCGTGTTGGCGGCATCCTCCATCTTCTGGGCGCAGTTTGCGCAGTCAACTTCGATCTTGTAGCTCTTTTTCATAATAAGTACCAGCCTTTCTTTCTATATCTCCGCTCCGCCGCCGGGTGCAGCAGAGCTTGCAGCGTTTTCGGGGCATCACTCTTCGATGTGGTCCATGCCCATGGAGAGGATGCTGCGCACATGGTCATCGTCCAGTGCATAGTAAATGGTCTTGCCGTCGCGGCGGAAGCGGACGAGCTTTGAGTCCTTGAGCACCCGCAGCTGATGACTCACCGCCGACTGGCTGAGCTGGACGGCATTTGCAATGTCCTGCACGCACAGCTCATCGTCGTGGAGGGCGTAGAGTATCTTGATGCGGGTGGAATCGCCGAACACCCGGAACAAATCGGCCAGCTCGTAGAGCACCTCATCGTCCGGCAGCACCGGCGGGTCCTTGGGCAGCTTCTGTTCTGGGGCAAGAGCATTCTCAGCCATCGTTGTCATCCTTTCGTTTCAATATATGAACATTTGTTCATGTGTTCATGATAGCACGCTGTATGGCTCCTGTCAAGGGGATTTGCGCAAAAAAACAGCATTCTCTTAAAATTGATAAAATAGACCGCAAAACGCAAGAAATTTGCAGTTTTATTTTGCAGGAAGGGTGCAATTTAGGGCAAAAGAAAAAGGCTGTCCTGACCGAACTGCCTTTTTCTAAAGCACTGCATTCATACCCGCTTCTTCTTTTTATAGTCCACCGCCCACGGCAGATACATGAGGAACAGCGCCAGCGCGGTGGCAGGCAGGAAGCCCAGGATATAATATTTTTCGCCCAGCAGGGCCGTGAAGGTGCTGGTGATGATGTTCCCGTAGGGATTATTGAGGAAATAGAAGTTGGTGTCAAGAGACTTATTCAGAAAGTAGATGGGCAGAGCAGAGCCGAACAGGAACGCCAACACCTGCGGCACCCGCCGGGGACTGGGACGGTAGCCGCCCGCCACCAGCAGGACTGGATAGAGTACCAGCAGGGCATGGATACTGACGGAGTGCAGATTGATGAGCGTCCACCAAGAGGGGACATCCAGCCAGCTGGGGCAGAGCAGTGCCAGCATTGCACCCGGGATACAGAGGGCATACAGCTCCTCTTTGCACCAGTTTCTGTCCGTGATCGTGTTGTACAGACAGACGAAGACATTGATATTGCACAGGTGCAGGGGCAGATAGCTCCAGTTCCACTGGCCGGTCAGGGCCATCCCCAGCAGAAGGGCAGCTTCGTCCAGCAGGAGCAAAGCGGTGACTCCGACTAAAATGCGCCGCCGGGTGCGGGCAGAACTGCGGCGATACCACAGGGCCGCCCCCACGATAAAGGCAAGCGAAATGGCCAGCTCCATGAGGTGAACAGTGCCATACAGCGGGTAGCATCGGTAATCGGCCCCGTATTCGGCGTGGGTGATGTCGTAGGATTTCCAGAAATCGTTCATCTTCTTTCCCTCCTTGTCCAGCTTATGATACCGCGTTTGGCCTCAGACGGAAAGAGTTTTGAAGGAAAATCCCGAAAACAGGTGCAATAGTGTGAGTTTTGTGGTATCCTTACAAATGTGAAATTATCTGCCGCAAACCGCGGCATCACGACAAATTAAGAAAGAGGGAATTTTTATATGTTAGAAACTGGAATCCGCGGCAAGCAGAGCGTCGCCGTCACCCCCGAGAACACCGCCAAGACCATGGGCAGCGGCACGCTGAATGTCTTCGCCACTCCCGCACTGGTGGCGCTGGCCGAAAAGACCTGCTGGATGAGCGTCGCCGACGCTTTGGATGAGGGCTGCGGCTCTGTGGGCACCAAGCTGGAGCTGGAGCACACCGCACCCACCCCCGTGGGCATGACCGTCACCTGCGAGAGCGAGCTGACCGCTGTGGAAGGCCGCAAGCTGGTGTTCAAAGTCTCCCTGTACGACGAGAAAGGCCCCGTGGGCGGCGGCGTCCACGAGCGCTTTGTGGTCAACGACGCAAAGTTTGCCGCCAAGGCCGAGAGCAAGAAGGGCTAAGACTCTTTTTTCTCGGCAAGCTCGATGGGCGGCGGGTCGGCAGCCAGCAGCTGCTGCTCGGCCCGGGCCTGAGCTTCCTGCAAAAGCCGTGCCGCCTGTTCGCTGGCACGGAACAGCTCTAAATACATCGCTTTATAGTCCGGCGCAGCCAACACCCCCTTCCGTGTCCCATCACGTTAGAAGCTGTTTTTGTAAGCAGGGTACATCGAACGACGAGAATTTTTGCTCGCAGACAAGGCGATTTTCCGCAGCAATCCTGAGCGGATTGCAAGGGAAAGCAACGCAGTATGCGGGCAAAAAGGCCGTTCGGGCGGTGTGCAATGCTTATGAAAACGGCTTCTAAAGGGTTAGTCTGCCCGGCAGGCTGCAAAAAAATCAACCGAGGAGTTTATCATGAAAAAAACCAATCTCTCGTGGGTGGGTGCGTTGCTGGTGTTTGCCCTGCTGCTGTGGTGTACCGCCGCAACGCCTGGCAAAATCGACGACCCTTCCACCTACACCTGCGCCGTGTACAGCTCGGCGCTGTCCCTGCTGCCCCCTGTGATAGCCATCGTGCTGGCCCTGAACACCAAAGAGGTCTACACCTCGCTGCTGGTGGGCATCGCCACCGGCGCACTGCTCTACGCCAACGGCAACCTTGAGCTGGCGCTGACCACCCTCTTCTTCAACGAAGACGGCGGCATGGTGTCCAAGCTGTCCGATTCCAGCAACGTCGGCATCCTCGTCTTTCTGGTGATGCTGGGCATTCTGGTGGCCCTGATGAACAAGGCCGGCGGCAGCGCCGCCTTTGGCCGCTGGGCCTCCACCCACATCCACACCCGGGCGGGCGCACAGTTCGCCACCCTGCTGCTGGGCATCCTCATCTTTGTGGACGACTACTTCAACTGCCTGACCGTCGGCTCCGTCATGCGCCCGGTCACTGACCGGCAGAAGGTCTCCCGCGCAAAGCTGGCCTACCTCATCGACGCCACCGCAGCACCCGTCTGCATCATCGCGCCGGTGTCCAGCTGGGCCGCTGCCGTCACGTCCTCTGTGCCGGAAGGCTCGGGCATCAATGGCTTTACCATGTTCCTGCGCACCATCCCTTATAACTACTACGCCATCCTCACCATGGTGATGAGCCTCTTCCTCATCTTCAGCGGCCTTGACTACGGCCCCATGAAAAAGCACGAGGATAACGCCCTGCTGGGCGACCTCTTCACCACCGACGACCGCCCCTACGGCGACGACGCGGACGACGGCAGCGACACCCGCGGCCATGTGGTGGACCTCATCGCGCCGGTGCTGGTGCTCATCGCGGCCTGCATCTTCGGCATGGTGTACACCGGCGGCTTCTTTGAGGGCGTGGACTTCGTCACCGCTTTTGCCAACTGCAGCGCCTCCATGGGCCTCGTGCTGGGCAGCGCCATTGCGCTGATGTTCACCTTCGTGTTTTACCGCGTGCGGGGCGTCATGACCTTTCAGGACTTCGCCGCCTGCATCCCCGAGGGCTTCAAGGCCATGGTCAGCCCCATGCTCATTCTGACGCTGGCATGGACGCTTTCCGGCATGACCGGCCTGCTGGGCGCAAAATACTACGTCGCAAGCCTGCTCAGCGGCTCTGCGGCGGCTCTGCAGTACCTGCTGCCCATCATCATCTTTGTGGTGGCGGTCTTCCTCGCCTTTGCCACCGGCACATCCTGGGGTACCTTCTCGATTCTGGTCCCCATCGTCTGCCATGCGTTCCCAGAGGGTGAGATGCTGGTCGTCTCCATCGCCGCCTGCCTGTCCGGCGCGGTCTGCGGCGACCACTGCTCGCCCATCTCCGACACCACCATCATGGCCTCTGCCGGCGCGCATTGCAGCCACGTGAACCATGTCTCCACCCAGCTGCCCTACGCCATGACCGCCGCCGCCATCTCGGCGGGCTGCTATCTGCTCTGCGGTGCAGCACAGGCTGTCCTCGGCGATGCCGCCAACACCCTGACCTCCTTCGTGCTGCTGGCCTGTGCCATCGTCATCGAACTCGTCGTGCTCAGCATCGTCAAGGCGCGGATGGGCCATACTGGGAAGGAAGAAGTCACAAAATCTTAACGGAATCGTAGATTTTTGTCTTCCCCTCCGGCGCAAATCATGGTATACTTATCAAAAGAGTAAATTTTTTGAGCTATTTGCTCACTGGAGGAAAACCCCATGCTGGAAGAAGTCTTTCAGGACGTCTATACAAAGTTCAAGCTGCATTTTTATCAGAATGTATTTCAGCGCTTTGCCACCCGCGAAGCCACGCTGACTACGGTGGAGTCCTTCTGCATGGAGGGCATCATGGCGATGGGGGAGCCCACCATTGCAGAGTTTTCCCGTATGATGGGCATCTCCACCCCCAACGCGGCTTATAAAATCGGCAGCCTTGTCAAAAAGGGCTATGTGGAGAAGATCCAGTCCACCACCGACCGCCGCGAATACTTCCTGCGCCCCACCCAGAAATACATCGATTACTACAGCATCAGCTATTCTTACCTGCACACGGTCATCGAGCGTGTGCGCAAGCGCTTCCCGGCTGAGGACTGCGACAAGATGGAGCAGATGCTCTCGGTCATCAGCACCGAGCTGATGCCGGAGCTGGATATGCTGGCCAAGTGCCGCCACCCTGAGGCTCCGGCAGAAGATACCACCCACTGACAAGCACACAAGGCCCTCCCAGGCAAACCCGGGAGGGCCTTGTTGTTTGCAGGGAGCTTACCCTCTTACAGCACCATAAACAGGGTGCCGGCGGCGACGAGGGCGCAGCCCACCATACTTTTGGCGGTAAAGGGCTCGTGGAGGAACACAAAGGCCAGCACCAGGGTGATCACCACGCTGAGCTTGTCGATGGACACCACCTGAGAGGCCCGGCCAAGCTGCAGGGCCCGGTAGTAGCACAGCCAGGACGCCCCGGTGGCCAGCCCCGATAGGATGAGGAAGAGCCAACTCCGGCGGCTGATCTCCCCCATGCCCCCCTGGGCCCGGGTGAGGAACACCATGCCCCAGCTCATGGCCAGCACCACCACGGTGCGGATGGCGGTGGCCAGAGTGGAGTTGACCCCCTCGATGCCCACCTTGGCCAGGATCGAGGTAAGGGCCGCAAACAGGGCCGAGCCCAGTGCAAATACAAACCACATAAACAGACCTCCGTTTTTGCTGCCCAAAGCGAAGTGCGGCCGCCCCGACGGAACGGGACAGCCGCAGCTTCATGGGAATGTAACAGACAGAGCTTGTCAGGATGTTGAGCTTATGCCTTCTCCTGTGCAGCGTTTGCAGCAGCACGCTTGTTGATCTTGCTCTGGTTATAGACAGAGTAGACGATGACCAGGATAGCGACCGTTGCAAAGACCATTGCGATGGGAGAAGTGGTGATGGCGAAGAAGTTGCCGCGCTGGATGTTCATGTAACGCACGAAGTTCTTCTCGCACATGGGTCCCAGAATGAGGGCCAGCAGGATGGGAGAAAGCGGGAACTCGTACTTGTTCATCAGCCAGCCGATGATGCCGAAGGCGACACAGACGCCCACATCAAAGGCATTCTTGTTGATGGAGAAAGCACCCAGCAGGGAGATGACGAGGATGATGGGGTAGAGCATCTTCTTCTCGACGGAGACGATCTTTGCAAAGAAGCGGACGCCCAGGCAGCCGACGACCAGCATGCAGAGGTTTGCCAGCATCAGAGCCGCAAAGACGCGGTAGACGGTGGGCAGCTCGGTGACGTACATCATGGGACCGGGGGTGATGCCCTTCATGATGAAGGCACCCAGCAGGATGGCGGTGACGGAGTCACCGGGGACGCCCAGAGACAGCAGGGGGATCATAGCGCCGCCGGAGCAGCCGTTGTTGGCGGACTCGGTAGCAGCAACGCCGTTGGGGATGCCGGTGCCGTACAGCTCGGGGTGCTTGCTGGCGGACTTGCTGGCGCCGTAGGAAACGAAGACCGCGATGTCACCGCCTGCGCCGGGGATGGCGCCGATGAAGGTGCCGATGAGGCCGCCGGAGAGGATGTTGGGCCAGATCTGCTTGATGGTCTTCCAATCGGGCAGGACGTTGGTGATCTTCTCGTTGGACTTCTGCTCATGCTCTTCGCCGCGGATGATGCGCTCAACGCCGGCGATGACTTCAGAGACAGCGAACAGACCGATCAGAGTGGGGATGAACTGGAAGCCATCCAGCAGGCCGGTCTGCTTGGTGGTGATGAAACGGGGGATGCCGTTGGTGGGGTCGAGGCCGACGGTGCAGAGCAGCATACCGAAGAAGGCGCTGATGAGGCCCTTGGCCACAGACTTGCCGGAAATTGCGACGATGACCGACAGGCCGAAGACGGCCAGCATGAACATCTCGCCGGGGCCGAAGTTCATGGCCATATCAGCGACCAGCGGAGACAGGAAGGTCATGACCAGTGCGCCGATGACGCCGCCGCAGAAGGAGGCGAACATGGCAACGGACAGTGCCTTGCCGGCCTGACCTTTCTTACACATGGGGTAGCCGTCCAGCAGGGTGGCGGCTGCGGCGGGCGTGCCGGGGGCGTGGATGAGGATAGCGGAAATGGAACCGCCGTACATACCGCCGCAGTAGATGCCCAGCAGCAGGCCGATGGACGGGATGAGGTCCATGCCGAAGGAGAAGGGGATGAGCAGCGCCACGCCCATGGTGGCGGTCATGCCCGGGATAGCGCCCAGCAGAACGCCGCCCAGTGCGCCGATGAAGGTCATCAGAAGGACCTCGGGGTTGGACCAGACAGTAGCATAGCTGGAAAGAAGCAGACTAAAATCCATAACTGTGCTCCCTCCTTATATCATGTCCACGAGGGTGCGCAGGAAGTTCAGCGGACCCAGCGGAATATTGACGGTAAGCACCTTGTAGAACACCAGCCACATCAGCAGCGGCACCAGAACGCTCACAAGGACCATCTGCACCCAGTTGCGCTTGCCGATGAGGAACATGATGATCATCGAGAGCACCACAGCGCACAGGATGTAGCCGCAGCTCTTGAACAGAGCAGCGAACAGCACACAGAGGAGCATAACGAGGTAAGCAGCGGCCACGCCCTTATCCTTGAGGGGATTCAGGGTGCCGACTTCGACAGCAACGGGGTCGGTGGGCTTCATGGTACCCATCAGCTTGAAGATGGACTGGATGAGCAGGACCACCGAGAAGATGAGCATGCCCACGATCATGACGCGGGGGAAGGTGGAAGCCTGCACATAGGTGTTGGCCACCTCAGGGAAATTATCGGTCTGGAGCCACGCCCAGATGCCGATCGCGAGGAAAATGATGGAGCCTACCAGATTGGAGAAGGCCATCGTTTTCATTTTGTCTTTGTTCAAAAGGGGTTCCTCCTCTCTATATCTTCTCATAAAAAAGGGCAGGCATGAACTGCCTGCCCCAGCAAATACTCAGAGAGACAAATCAGAGGCCGACAGCGTCCATAGCAGCTGCGACATCGACAGCAGCCTGCTTCAGGTAGTCAGCATAGCCCTGTGCATCCAGATAGGAGATCGCCTGACCGTTGTTGTTCATGAAGGTCACGAAGTCAGGATCCTCGATGGCAGCGGCGCAGGCCTCTTCCAGACGGGTCATGATGGCATCATCAACGCCCAGAGGAGCGGCCATACCGCGCTGGGTGTAGTAGGTGATGTCGTAGCCCTGCTCCTTACAGGTAGGAACATCGGGGAAGACGGGGTTGCGCTCTTCGTCCATGACGCCCAGGCAGATCAGGTCGCCGGACTCGATGAAGCTGCGAGCTTCGGCCAGAGAGACGGTAACGCCCTGAATGAAGCCGCCGGCTGCGTTCTGGACAGCGGTAGCAGCGCCTTCCTGATAGGTGATCATCTGGATGTCGATGCCGGTAGCGCTCATCAGGTAGCCGCCAGCGATGTGCCAGACAGAAGCGTTGGAAGAACCGCCCATCTGCACCTCACCGGGGTGAGCCTTGCAGTAATCAATGAAACCGGGCAGGTCGGTGATGCCGTTGTCAGCAGCCCACTTTGCGCCGACGGTGATGGCAGCTGCGTCGGTGTTGACGCGGCACAGGGGAGCGTAATTCTCCCAGGTCAGTTCACTGGTGCCCAGCTTCTTATAGGTAGCCAGCTCGAAGGTGATCATACCGATGGTGTAGCCGTCGGTGTTGGCATCTGCGATAGCCTGATGGCCCAGAATGCCGCCGCCGCCAGTCTGGTTATCGACAGTCAGGGTGACGCCCAGGTTCTTGCCCATAGCCTCGCAGAATGCGCGCAGGCAGGAGTCCGTGCCGCCGCCTGCAGACCAGGGGCAGATGACGGAAATACCCTTGGTGGGGTAGTCGGTGGACTTGCCGCCGGCAGCGGTGCTGGCAGCAGTGGAAGCTGCAGTAGAGGTGGCAGTGCTGCTGGAAGAACCGCCGCAGGCGGTCAGGACGCCAGCTGCACCCACAGCAGCAGAAGCTGCGAGGAAGTCACGACGAGAGATCTTTTTCATTTCTTGTTACCTCCGATTCACGTTGCGTTTATCCGTATTATGGTAGCGCCGTGCTTTGCTCACGGCAACATTCCTTCCGCATACGGGTCGCCTTTGGATATTATGATAACGCATATTTTCTCATCCCGCAATTAGATTCAAGCACAAATTTTTCAGGCAATGTTTGTACAAAGTGACCCGTCTGATTGGTTTTTGGAGCTTTCTGCAAGCTCGTCTTTCGATTTTTAGCTCTTGTATCCAAGGTTCTTTGCCGATGTATTTTTGATGCATACAGTCATTCTGAAATTCCATCTGTTCATCGTCCAGATTTCGTTGTATAATAATGAAAATATTGTAATATTATAAAGATACAGCAGCCCGCCGCCCGCGCGGCCCGTTCGGAGGCGACGTTTTCATGCTTTACCGCATCTGGCCCCTTCTCAAGGAAGTATATCATTACGAAAAGCATTCTACGCTGGACTCAGACTACCTGCGCCAGGTGCTGACGCTGGCGGTCGTCGTGCTTTTTGCGCTGAATTTCAGCTGCAACGGCCTCGACAAGCCCGTCGTCTTCGTCCTCACCGGGCTCACCAGCCTTGTGCTGCTGATGGTGGAGTGGCTGCTGCCCCGGGCGAAAAACGAAAAGCATCTGGTCATGTTCTCAAACACGGCCCTTATCTTCATAGGCCTGCTGCTTCTGGTCTGGAACGAGAACGACGGTTTCCAGAACCTGTGGTTCTTCCTGATGCCGGCTACTCTTTTCGTGCAGTCGGGGCTGCCCATCGGCCTGCCGTTCTGCACGGCCTACGGCCTCGCGGCCACCTGTTTTTTGTGGCTGGGTCCCCTCGTCGGCAGCACACTCTACCGCCGGGACTATGCGCTTTTCTACCCCGCAGCCTACTGGTCGTTCTGCCTGCTGATGATAACGGCGGACATCTTTTACAAACACTACCGCATCCAGCAGGAGCAGAGCGAAAAAGAGATGGAACGTGAGGTCCATGCCACCATCTGCGAGGCCCGGCAGCTGATGGTGAGCTCTGTGGCCGCCATCAGCCAGATGATAGACGAAAAAGACCGCTACACCAGCGAGCACTCCCACCGGGTGGCCGAATATGCCCGCCTCATCGGGGCGCATATGGGCTTCGCCGGCGAGGAGCTGGACAGCCTCTACCGGAGCGCCCTGCTCCATGACATCGGAAAGATCGCCGTGCCGGACGCCATCCTCAACAAACCCTCCCGGCTGACGGACGAGGAGTTCGACATCATGAAGCAGCACACCGTCTGGGGCCGAAAAATTCTCGAGGGGCTGGAATTTCTGCCTCAGGCCGACTGCGGTGCCAGCTACCACCACGAGCGGTTCGACGGCAAAGGCTACCCCGCCGGGCTGAAAGGCGGGCAGCTGCCGGAGATGGTCTGGATCATCAGCGTCGCCGATGCGCTGGACGCCATGGGCTCCGACCGGTGCTACCGCGGCCACTGCGACAGGGACTACATCATCAGCGAGTTCCGGAAATTGAGCGGGACGCAGTTCGAGCCTGCGGCGGTCAAGGCCGTGGTGGAGCTGCTGGAAAGCGGAGAGATAGCGGTGCAGTGACGCGCCAAAAGGATGTTTTATGAACAAGGATACGCTTGAACGACTGCGCGAGACGGTACTCGTCCCCCATGGCGACCCGCAGCTGGTCCTCTACACCAAGCTCGTCGTGGGTCTGCTCTGGCTGGTACATCTGCCGCTGGGGTTTCTGTACGGCGCGCCGCTGCCGTTTTATCTTCTGCTGGGCGGCATGATGCTTCTGGACGGCGTCAACCTCTTTCTGTCCCGCCGCAGTGCCAGCCGGGCGCGGGAGCTGGGTGCAGCACTGGCGTTTCTGGCCGGCAGCGCCCTGCTTTTCCAGAAGGCTTATGTGGGCTATTTCAGCTGGTTTTTCCTGCTGATATTCTCCTTTTCCTGCACCTTCGCGCTGGGCCTCGTGGACGGCACTTTTATCAACCTTCTGAGCTTTCTCTGGGTGATGGCCTGCCTGCACGGCGGACTCATCCCCGACCCCGCCGCCCTCTACGGCGAGAGCTTCGTGCGCCGTTTCCCGTTCCTTTACATCTGCATCCTCGGGGTGGCCTACATCATCATGTTCTCCATCCAGCGCTACTGGGTGGACAAGGCCAAACGCCATCTTTTATTGCAGCAGCGCATCGACGCGGAGAAGGGCAAACTCTCGGAGATGTCGCTGAAGGTCATCACGGCCATGTACAGCGCCCTCAGCTCCAAGATCCCCGAGATCGACCTCCACTGCCAGCAGACTGCGGAGCTGACGCAGGAGATGGCCCGCCGGATGGGTCTGGATGAGGCCGCCTGCCGGGACGGCTACTATGCGGGCCTGCTGCACGAGGTCGGCACCGTGGGCCTGCCCGATGATGTGGTATTGCAGCGGAACATCACCGAGGAGCAGTACCAGCTCTACAAGACCTATGTAGAGCGGGGCTGCCGCATCATTCAGGAACTCCAAATCGTAGACCGGGTGGCCGAGACCGTGCGGTATCACCGCGAAAATTACGACGGCACCGGCTACCTTGAGGGGCTGCAGGGCGAGGCCATCCCGCTGCTGTCCCGCATCCTCGCTGTGGCCGACTTCACCGACCGCCACCGCCGCCGGGGCGAGACGGACGCCCAAATCGCCGCGGCCCTCCGCGAGTGTGCCGGACATGCGTTCGACCCACAGTGCGTGGAAGTCATGTGCGGAATGCTCACTGAAAGGACGTAAAAAGGAGGATGCTCCATGCCGGACGAAAAGATGAAATATCCACTGCTGGAATTCGAATATGATAAAAAGCTTTATGAGGAGCTTTTGACGCTGAATCCGCATCCGGAGTTTATGGATAGGGTCAGCATCGTGACAGAGGATTATGAGCACGATGATTTCGGGAGTCTTCCCGGTGATGAGAAAAATGCTCTCGGCCACGCAGCAGGTGTTTTATGGAAGATTCAAAAATACGGGCTGTCCTTTTCGGATGAAGAAAGCAAAACCATCCGAACGAAAAAACGCTCACATACAAAAAAGCCAGACCTGTTGTTATTCGTAAACGATTTGGAAAATGATTTTTATAATTACTGTGCTTGCATCAAACATGGCCTCGGAAACAAAGCTGACCTGTGTGCGCTAACGGAGGCTTTGCTCTGCTACGGCTGCGAAGATACTGTATGGGAAGAAGTCACAGAATGGCATACCGCTGTGAGCGAGAATAAAAACTTTGCCAAATCAACATTTCTTCCCAACTTTGACAGACTCTATATCCGACAGGCAGACCGTTTTTTGTTTCTGGAGCTCAATACTGAGGAAGCCCTGAAGTTTTACGGGCTGGCGGCCCTGTCGTGGAAGATCGACTCTGCCGGAAAGCCGGCGAAAGACTTCAATGACAGCTATTTCATTTCTTTTTCACGCCAGTATGAGCTTTACACCCGTATCCTGAAGGGCGCCCCCTATCCCTACAGCGTTTCTTCCGATTCGCCGACCTATTTTCAACGGTACAATCGTATCATCGACCCGGAAGCTTCGGCTGCTTCCCGCGCGAAAAATCTGGATGCATTTCTTGCGGCCATTAAGGAAGTGCTGGACACACCCAACCCTCGGCGGCTCCACCGGAACCGTCTGGCACTGCTGATGTTCATCGTCATAACGAGAAAGCGTCTCCTCCCTGAGCTTGCCCGTCTTTATGATGACCCTGACAGGGAGCGCTGGGAAGTCGCTATCATGGAAAAATCCCGCCTGCTTGAGGATACCGGTTACTCTATTCTTTCTCGCTATGCAGCGCATATGACATGGAAGTCGGGGATATGGTGCTTCGACTCTTATCTGAGGCTGGCAAAAGCTGCATATCTTTCGGAACTTCTTTTAGATGAACTGAACGCTGAGGAGGATGCGGAGGAAATCGCTTATTATACATCGGCAGAAGTTTTTTCTTATATGCTCCCCGAAAAATGTACCGAAGAGGACGACACCGCTGACCGGCTGGGGAAGCTGACGGTGATGCATCTCTCCTACATGAATGACCCAAACGAAGGTAAAACTCTGCAAAAAGCAATTTACGGCCCATCGTATGGAGCACTTCAAAAAGGCCGCAAACCTCTGGATGTTCCCTTTGTATTTGTAAAATGCTTCAGCCCCCGCATCGACTACCTGCCCATGTGGGAAATGTATGGCGACCACGCCAGAGGCTGCTGTCTTGTCATCGACTGGAAAGCATCAAAATGGATGGAAGAAGAAGCCGAGCCTGTTCTCTATCACGTCTGTTACCTTCGGAAACAGGGAAATTCGTATGTAGTCTTGAACGAAGACAATGAAAAGCTTTCCCGCTCCTGCCGCGCCATAAATTCACAGCTCCAGGAACTGCACAATGTCGCCGAGGAAATCGCAGAACAGGACCGCCGTTATCTCGATGATGTCCTAGGGAAAGTCCTCTACCTCTTCAAAGACAGCAGCTACAGCTACGAGCAGGAGCTGCGGGTCATCTACCAGACGGAGGAAAACATCCTGCATACCAAACCGAAGGACCCCAAGGACAAGCCGTGGCTCTTTGTGCAGACGCCTTTTCCCCTCGAACTGGATGAAGTCATCCTCGGGCCGAAGTTCCCGGATGTCAGCACCCGGGTGCCGTATCTGCAAGAGCAAATTTATGAAATGTGCGATGAGACCGACACCACAAGACCCCGCATCACTCTCTCCGAGATAAACTATCGTTGATTCAGGCTACACAAAACTAAAAAACCGGAATCTTTTTGAACCATGATGGCTCAGAAACGGTTCCGGATTTTTTGCAGCATTTTTTCAGAGAGCTATTTCCTGCGAATCATACCTTCCCGGCACCCTTGTCCAGTATCTTGTCGAAGCGGGAAAAGAAGGTGATGGCTGTAATGGTCGCTGCCAGAATATCACTGACCGGCTCGGCGAGAAAGACGCCGAGGCACTTATCTGCCGTGAAGCAGGGCAGGATAAAAATCAGCGGGATAAGCAGGATGATCTTCCGCAGACAGGCCAGCAGGAGGCTGACTTTGGCCTGACCCAGCGCCATAAAGCTCTGCTGGCAGGCGATCTGAACGCCCATGGCGAGGATGCCCGCCATGTAGATGCGCATGGCCCATGTGGTGTATTCGATGAGGGCAGCATCCGAGGTAAAGATGCCCGCCACCACGCCGGGGACCAGCATCATGAGCAGCCAGAACAGGGTGGTATAACCGAAGCAGAGGGTGAGCTGGAAGCGGAACGCCTCCTTGACGCGGGGCTTTTTGCCTGCGCCGAAGTTGAAGCTCATCACCGGCTGGCCGCCCTGACAGATGCCCTGAATAGGCATGGTGCAGAGCTGGGACACGCTGGTGATGACGGTCATCGCGCCCACAGCCACATCGCCGCCGTAGCGGGCGAGGCTGGAGCTGAAACTGATGGAGAGCAAACTCTCCGTCGAGAGCATGACGAAGGACGAGATGCCCAGCCCCAGCACCGGCAGGATGATGTTCCGCTCCACTTTGAGGTTTTCTCTCCGCAGCTTGAGGATGGTCTTGGGGCCGGTGAGGAACTTCAATATCCAGCAGGCACCCACGGCCTGACTGAGCACCGTCGCCACTGCCGCACCCCGGACGCCCCAGCCAAGACCAAAAATCAGGATGGGGTCGAGGATGATGTTGATGACTGCGCCGATGACTGTCGTGAGCATACTGATCTTCGCAAAGCCCTGGGTCGTGATGAAGGGGTTCATGCCCATGACCAGCAGCACGAACACCGAGCCGAGGATGTAGATGCGGCCATAGGCCACCGCATAGGGAAGAGTGGCGTCGCTGGCACCGAAGAGCCGCAGCAGGGCGGGCGCACCGGCATAGAAGCCCGCCGTCAGCACCACAGCGAAAAACAGCAGCATGGTAAGGCTGTTGCCGATGATTTTTTCGGCCTCGTCTTTATTGCCCTGTCCCAGCGCGATGGCCGTGCGGGGCGCACCGCCCGCGCCGATGAGCATGGCGAAGGCGTTCAGGAGCATAAGGATAGGCGCAAACAGGCCCACGCCCGTCAGCGCCGCCGCACCGATGCCCTCGATGTGGCCGATGTAAATGCGGTCTACGATGTTATAGAGCAGATTGACCACCTGCGCCACCACGGCGGGTATCATCAGCTGCAAAAGCAGGGGCTTGACCGGCCCGCTGCCCATATCCTGTCGATTCTGTGCCATAGGTTCTCCTTTGAGTACATACTTCAAATTTGAAATAAATATAGCACGCCCCGCTCTGTCTGTCAAGCACAAGGGAAAGGGCTTTTTGTTTTTCCAGTTGACGGAAAGGCGGGATTTTGCTATAATAATTAAGCTGTATTGTGAATATGGAGCATTACTCAAGTGGTCGTAAGAGGTCGCACTCGAAATCCAAGTGGATGCTTCGCCGAATGTCTCCATATCACACGAGAGAACGTCAATTTTGATGTCCTGACAGGCTTCAAAGCCTGTCTGAACGATGCGCTTTCTAACAATATTCTAACAGCAACTGTTCCAAGTTTCAAGGCCGATTTGCAATATACAAATCGTAAATTTGCCATGAAAATATACTTGGAGATGTATCGAAGCGGTCGTAACGAGAACGACTCGAAATCGTTTTGTCCTTAATCGGGCACGTGGGTTCGAATCCCACCATCTCCGCCAGAAGTCGCAGATTCAAACGAATCTGCGACTTTTTCTTTTGTATCAAGCAGAGAAAGACCGCTTTTGCCTCATCACAGTATGCTTTATGCATGAACGATAAATCCATAATTATTTGGGGAGTTTGGATTCTCCCAAAAGGTTCGCAATGACCCCAGCAGACCCCTGTTTGCTTTTGTAATCGAGATGTGCGTAGATGTCAGCGGTGGTAGAAAAGGTACTGTGCCCCAGCCATTCCTGAACCTGCTTCATAGATACGCCGTTCATCACCATCAGGCTGGCGCAGCTGTGGCGCAGATCGTGGAAACGGATGTGCTTCAGCCCGTACTTGGTCAGCAACCAGTCGAAGTGCTCCGTCACGAAGTTCGGGCGGATCAGCTTGCCTTCCTGATCGGTGCAGACGAAATCCAGATACTCAGTGCTGTAGCTCTTCTTGAACAGCTTGCGGTAAAGCTGCTGCTTTTCCTTCTGCTTCAGAAGTTCTTCTTCCACAGCCGGGATCAGCGGCAGGGTGCGGCAGCTGGTCTTGTTCTTCATCACATCGCTGACCACAGGAACGTACTTGCCGTTCACCAACTGTTCCGTCACCTTGTGATTGATGGTGATGGACTTGCGCTCAAAGTCGATAGACGACCACTTCAGCCCAAGCACCTCGCTGCGGCGCAGACCGTAGTAGGCTGTAATGAGGATGCACAGGTGCAGGGGGTCATCCTGCGATACTTCCAGCAGCTGCTGGACTTCATCCTTGGAGTAGAAGTTGGGCCGGAAGCTGTTCTTCTTCGGGCGGTCAACTTTCAGCATCGGGTTGGTTTCCAGATAGTCCTTGCGGACGGCATCCTTGAACGCTTTACCGAAGATGGCGTGGTAGTGAATGACCGTGTTGGTGGTGTAGCCCTCCAGCAAGATCTTCTCCTGAAACTCATCCAGCACCTGCGGCGTGACCTCGCACAGCTTCAAGCCCAGCGGCTCAAAATACTGCGTGATGCGCCCGGTGATCATCCGATTGTAGCTGATAAAGGTTGCAGGCTGGATGGATGCTTTATGGACTTGCACCCACTCGTTGAGATAGTCCAGAAACAGCATCTCCGACTTGCTGACGGGTTGGAGATGCTGCGGCAAGGGTTTGGCGGTTTTAGCATCTACTTTTTCGTAGGCTCCGCCCCGCCCTGTGGGCAGCTCCCCGGTCTTATCATAGTGGAGCAATACTTCCCGGAGCATGGATTCTGCCTTGCGCTTGTTGCCCCGGACGGTCAGACCTGTGGAGATCCACTTGATCTTCCGCTTGCCGTTGGCATCATAAAGATTGACCACGAAATAGAAACGTCCATTTTTCTCTTGGACAGACCCTGTAGTTTTCATCATAAACCTCCTTTGGGTCAACAGGCGTGCTGTCCGTTGCTGCACCCACAGCATACCACATCCAGCGACGGATTTCCAGCCGGGAAGGTGCTCTGTCCGGTGAGCAGGAACTCGATCACACTCAGCTTCGGGATACGATAGGTGCGGCCGATTTTAAGCGCAAACAGGCGGCGGGAACGGATCAGTTCCCCAACTGTATGGCGGTTCAGACCAAGCATCTCCGCAGCCTGCTGAAGGCTGATGGCATCGGGGTAACCAGGAAACATCTGGGAATAGGCATCGTTAAACTTCATAGGCACTCCTTCTGTATAAGTAGTCTAAGGTCAAAAAGTGTGTTACCTGCGGTTATATCCTTTGCAGCAAAGCTGCGGTCAGGCGGCGATGTAAAGAGAGCTGACAGTAGTTTCAACTCTCGCATCGCAGATAGACTTGCAGCCCATCTGCGTCAATATGATATAGGTCTCCCATATTCGCCCTCGGCACCCTAGGAGTGGGGAATCGTCCGGCAGCGGATTCACACCGCACCATTGGCATTTCAGCCACCCCGTCTTCGTTATGACCGGGCTGCGAGTTACAGAAGTACCTTTTGTGAAGTACCGGACGATTGAACTATTCTGTTTTCAAAGAACAGAGTTTTATAGAAAATCTTCGAAATTTAAGGCTTCCGAAAAATTGTCCCTCTAATTGGTAGGCATCGAGAAAGGCCAAAAAGTAACCCGAAAAAGAAATTTGTTAAAAAGTTCTTGGAAAATATAGCCGAAGTAGCTTCTTGGTTAAAATAACGTCGGTCCATGGGGTAACCGATGGAGGGCGAAACTTTGCAACAATGGCGGTGCCTGAAGTTGAAAGTGGTCTTGAAAAAAGATGCCCTCAATAGGTAGCCGACGAAAAAGGCCAAAACGTAGCAATGTTTTTGAAAATTAACAAAAAAGTCACAATTTGCATTTGCAAATCGTGCGTCTGCTATTAAACGGAATTGTCATAATAATCATACGAGTACAAGCAAACCTTCGTGAAAGAAGATACTCCGAAGAAATACCCCTCTATATACGAGCCCACGAAAAGGGCTATTCTGCACCCACCACTTACAATCTGTAACCAAGATGTAATCGTTCAAATTGATACTAGCCAGAAGAATCCTTCATAGCGTCAAAAAGTGTGTCACCTGCGGATAGGTGGCAATGTAAAGAGAGCTGACAGTAGTTTCAACTCTTGCGTCGCAGATAGGCTTACAGTCCATCTGCGTCAATATGATATAGGTCTCCCATATTCGCCCTCGGCACCCTAGGAGTGGGGAATCGTCCGGCAGCGGATTCACACCGCACCATTGGCATTTCAGCCACCCCGTCTTCGTTATGACCGGGCTGCGAGTTACAGAAGTACCTTTTGTGAAGTACCGGACGATTGAACTGTTCTGTTTTCAAGGAGCCGCTTTTTATAGAAAATCTTCGGAATTTAGGGCTTTTGAAAAATCATCCCCCTAATTGGTAGCCGACAAAAAAGGCCATTCTGCACCCACAATTTATAACTTGTAACCAAGATGTAATCTCTCGAATCGATATTCGCCAAAAAAAGAAGCCTTCATATACGAACCCAGTTGAAAGGCCAAAATACAACCACATCTTCGAAAGTTAACAAAAAAGTCACAATTGGCACTTATGAAAAAAGAAGACTGGATTTCTCCAGCCTTCCAAAAGTATGTATCAATGGTTGCAGTTCAAGATCTTCTCAAGCGTGTCCGCAAACCTGACACCCTGCTCTTTCGTCCGCTTTGGGCTCCCCTTGGGGTGCTTTCCGGCACGGAGGAGCTTTTTGTTTTCGTATCGCCGCAGCATGAGAGCGTCTATGTTGTCGGCAGTATACTCCAAACCGTTCTGGTTCAGCACCCGGGCGCACTTGGCAAGGCACATACTCGCCAGCCCGTAGTCCTGTGTTACGACCACATCCCCCGGTTTGACCCGGTTGACCAGCGCAAAGTCTACGCTGTCGATACCCTTGTCGAATACCATCGTCTGTGCACCCTCACGTTCGATCTGGTGCGAGGTGTCGCACAGGATGATGACAGGAACGCCGAACTGCTTTGCAATCTGCAATGTCAAATCGACAACCGGACAGCCATCTGCATCGATCAAAATGGTCATGCGTGTTCCTCCATCACCCACCGAAAGGCTTTCGCAGTGCGCAGGTCAGCGTCTTTGAAATGCCCGCCGCTGTTCCATTCAAGGGTGCAGTCTGCGCCACGCTCTGCAAGCCGACTGTGCAGGGTGCGGATATTATCCCCCACCGCAGCCATGACAGCGTTTTTCGTGCGCTCTTCCTTGTCGCCAAGGCTCAGATAAATGTGCTGTGCCTGTATCAAATGCTGCTGTTCAAACTCCATCCAGCCCGGAAACCAAACAGAGGGGGATGCGGCGGCGACACCATAGAACAGATCAGTCTGGGTGGATGCCCACAACGCAAACAGCCCGGCCAGTGAATAGCCGCCCAGAATGATTTTGACGTTTTCCGGGAGATGAAACTGCCGCTTCAGCGTGGGGATGACCTGTTCTATCAGAAAGCGCAGGGTGTCCATAGCATTGCCGCCAAACCCTTGCGTTCCCCACACAGCAGGGGCTTCCCACGGAGAAAGTGCATCGTTCCAGCTTTCCACTGGAATAGCCGCAAACAGAAAGTGGTGCGCACTCTGTGCAATAGCGGCAACCTCGCTGTCCATGCTTTGCAGCTCGTGTTCGCCGGTCATTTGGAGCAGTAGGTATTCTGCATGGGCTTCGCCGTAAATGCGGCAAGGTCTGCTCCCGATTTGCATTGTCTGTGCGGTCACTGCGACGTCCTCCCGAAAAAACTTTGATAAGCCCAGTATAGCAACTGAAAAATCATTTTGCAATTCAAAAGGCGTTCATAGCCGTAGCAAGCAGTGTCTTCGTATATACAAAGACCATTTTGCGTTGCAAAATGCTTGTTGGGAAATCCCAAACCCTTGAACTACATCCGATGGATGCAGGCTACGCGTTTTTTGCAAAACGCTCTTTCAGCACACCGCAGGAATGCGCAGCCATCACGGAATTGTGATGATTACAGGGATTGGGATTGCATCCCAACAAGCGAATGAACACAGCAGAATTTTAATTCTGCGTGCGAATTTAGCCTTTGTGCGCACAAAGGCTCTGCTTGCCACGGTTATGGTTCTGCGAATGCGATTGAGAAACTTTTCATTCGCATTGCAAACCGGGTGGCACTTTTGTATAATTGGTTCAATGAACACACGCATAAAATCGGAGGGGCTGTCCGATTAAAAAATTCTAAAAACGCCCTATTGTAGGCCACTGGGAGGAATAGCATGAACAAGCAGCAACTCGCATCGAAAATCTGGGAATCTGCCAACAAGATGCGCTCTAAAATCGAAGCCAACGAGTACAAGGATTACATTCTGGGCTTCATGTTTTATAAATTTCTGTCGGACAAGGAAGTCAAATGGCTGAAAGAGAATGACTGGACAGACGAATATCTGCCGGATTTGACCGAAGACGATGCCGAAACGCTGGATACCGTTCGGAAGAATGTCGGCTATTTTATCGCCTATGAAAATCTGTTTTCCACATGGATCAGCAAAGGCAGCGACTTCAAGGCTGACGACGTAACGGTGGCATTACAGGCATTCAGTCGACTAATCGACCCGCACCACAAAAAGGTGTTTGACGGTGTCTTTGCTACGCTGCAAACCGGCCTGTCCAAACTGGGTGAAAGCTCCGGTGCGCGGACAAAGGCCATTCGCGACCTGATCTATCTCATCAAAGACATTCCCATGGACGGCAAGCAGGATTATGATGTTCTCGGCTTTATCTACGAATATCTGATCAGCAACTTTGCAGCAAACGCAGGCAAGAAGGCCGGCGAGTTCTACACGCCGCACGAAGTTTCGCTGCTCATGTCTGAAATCGTGGCGTACCACCTGAAAGACCGGGAAGAGATCAAAATTTACGACCCCACCAGCGGTTCCGGCTCGCTGCTGATCAACATTGGTCAGTGTGCTGCACGGTATATGGGCAATGGCAACAACATCAAATACTACGCACAGGAGTTGAAGGAAAACACCTACAACCTGACCCGCATGAACCTTGTCATGCGCGGCATTCTGCCCGACAACATTGTAACGCGCAACGGCGATACGCTGGAGGAAGATTGGCCGTACTTTGAAGAAAACGATCCGGTCAACACCTACGACCCGCTGTTTGTGGATGCGGTGGTATCAAATCCCCCATATTCGCAGGCGTGGAATCCGAACGACAAAGAGAACAACCCGCGCTTTTCGGATTACGGCCTTGCCCCCAAAGGCAAGGCAGACTACGCCTTTTTGCTGCACGACCTGTATCACATCCGCAATGACGGCATTGTGACCATCGTTCTGCCCCACGGTGTTCTATTCCGTGGCGGTGAAGAAGGTACAATTCGCAAAAATCTGATTGACCACAACAACATTGATGCAATCATCGGTCTGCCCGCCAATATTTTCTTCGGCACAGGCATTCCCACCATCATCATGGTACTGCGGAAGAATAAAAAGGATTCGGACGTTCTGATTATTGATGCGTCTAAGGGCTTTGAGAAGGACGGCAAAAACAATAAGCTGCGTGCCTGTGACATCAAACGCATTGTGGATGCTTACAAGGAACGCCCGGAGAAAATCAAAAAGTTCGCACGCAGAGTATCCCGCGCAGAGATTATCCAGAATGATTACAACCTGAACATCCCCCGGTATGTGGATTCCTCGGAAAAGGCTGAGAGCTGGGATATCTACGCTTCCATGTTTGGCGGCATTCCCGAGGCCGAACTGCAAGACCTGTCTGCCTACTGGACAGCATTCCCGCACTTGAAAGCGGCTCTGTTCAGCCCGGACAACGAAGCGTATTGCCATCTGAATGTGCAAAACCTGAAAAACGCAGTTCTGAACAACCCGGATGTAGTGGCATTCAAGACTGCCTTCCAGAATGCTTTCGGTGACTTTGATGCCTACTTGAAGTCCGCACTCATCGACGGCATAACGCAGCTGAATGCTGCCGGCGAGGAAGAACGCCTGAGCCGGGAGATCTTTGCACGGCTGGCAGGAATTCCGCTGGTTGACCGCTATGCAGCATACCAGCTTTTGGACGATGACTGGAAGAAAATCGCCATTGACCTTGAAATCATCCAGACCGAGGGTTTTGCCGCAACCAAGCAGGTAGACCCCAACATGGTGCTGAAAAAGGATGCCGAAGTACAGGACGGCTGGGTGGGTCATGTGCTGCCCTTTGAGTTGGTGCAGAACGTTAAAATGCACGAGGAAGTAGCAGCGCTGCGGGCAAAGGAAACCAGACTCTCCGAAATCGCCGGAGAATATGAAAGCCATCTGGACGAACTGAGCGAGGAGGACAAGGAGCAGAACTTTGTGAATGACGCAAAGGACGCCTTTGTTGCCGCTGAGGTCAAAAAGGCCATCAAGGCGCGGGAAGTAGAGCCTGCCACTTTGAGCATCCTGAAAGATGTGGACGCGCTGTTTGCCGAGGAAAAGACCCTGAAAAAGAAAGTCAAGGACGACAGTGCGGCACTCCATCAGCGCACCAAGAGCGTGATCGAGCACCTGACCGATGAAGAAGTGTGTGACCTGCTGCACCGCAAGTGGATCTTGCCCCTGATGGAAAATCTGAACAGCCTGCCGGATGCTGTTCTGGACGATTTTGTGAAGCAGTTGGATGCCGTCTGCAAGAAATACGAAACCACCTTTGAGGACGTAGAGAGCCAGATTGCCGATACCGAGCACGAATTGCTGGGGCTGCTGGACGATTTGCAGGGAAATGAATTTGACATGCAGGGCATTACAGAACTCAAAAAGTTGCTGGGAGGTGAATGATTATGCAGGATAACGAGAAGAAACCTGCCCTCCGGTTCAAGGGCTTCACTGACCCTTGGGAACAGCGTAAGTTAGGAGATTTATGTGTAGAATTCAGAAGCGGTGAGTTTATTAGTGCATCAGATATTACAGAGACTGGAGAATACCCTGTTTTTGGAGGAAACGGATTGCGCGGTTTTACAGATCGCTTTAACCATGATGGAGAATATACTTTGATTGGTCGTCAAGGGGCTCTTTGTGGGAACGTGAATTTTGCCGTAGGAAAATCATATTTCACTGAACACGCTATCGCTGTAAGAGCAGATAAAAAAAACCAAACTCGCTTTCTGTACTATCTGTTTTCAACGTTGGATTTGGGGCAGTATTCTGGACAATCTGCTCAACCGGGATTGGCAGTTGGAAATCTTGTTGAGTTAAAAAGCACTTTGCCGGATAAACAAGAACAAGAGAAGATTTCCGGGGTTCTAACGGCATTAGATACCCTTATCACCCTTCATCAGCGTAAGTATGAGAAGCTGGTGAATATCAAAAAGTCCATGCTGGACAAGATGTTCCCCAAAAATGGGGCATCTGTGCCGGAAATTCGCTTCAAGGGTTTTACTGACCCTTGGGAACAGCGTAAGGTCGGAACGCTGATTGAAGATTATACTGAAAAAACTGTGACTCAGAATCAATATCCGGTTTTGACATCATCCCAGCAACAGGGAATTGTCCTTCAAGAAGATTATTTTGCAGATCGACAGGTAACAACGGATAATAATGTTGGCTACTATGTACTACCTAAGGGCTATTTTACTTATCGAAGCAGAAGCGATACGGATGTATTTGTTTTCAACCGAAATAACATCGTAGACAAGGGAATTATTAGCTATTACTATCCGGTTTTTGCTCCTAAATCTTGTGATTCAAACTTTCTTCTAAGGCGCTTGAATCACGGAATAAAAAAGCAGCTTTCAATGGCGGCAGAAGGTACCGGTCAAAAAGTTCTTGCACATGCAAAGTTCAAAAATATGGTGGTTGACGTTCCATCTCAATCCGAACAAGAAAAAATTGGAACAATTCTCGAAGAGTTGGATACCCTTATCACCCTTCATCAACGTAAGTTGGAAAAGCTGCAAAACATCAAGAAATCCTGTCTTGAAAAGATGTTTGTATAAAAATAAGTGGTGCAATTTGCCCATAATCAGAAGATGGACGTATCGGCGTTTGTTGTTTGGCTAAGGGAGCAACGCAATTTCTCTTGCCCGTTCAGAATATGCAAAACAGGCTGATGAATAAAAATCAAGGCAACGTCAAACGCTTGGAACTGCTGCGTTTTAAAGCTATCGGGAGTCAAAAATCAAAATTTGAACCGAATACGCAAAACCGAGAGTGAAATTTTCAGCGAACATTCGGTAGGCGGTGGAAAATAGCTGCTGAAAGTGTGCATTTGCTCCTACTTGGGAACAGCGTAAGTTGTCAGATATTGTTGAAAAGGTTACAGAGAAAAACGCAGGGTTGCAATATATAGAGACATTCACAAACTCTGCTGAATTTGGAATTATCAGCCAGCGCGATTTCTTTGACCATGATATTTCAAAAATAGGAAGTTTGGATGGCTATTATGTTGTTCATAATGAGGATTTTGTTTATAATCCACGAATTTCTGTTACCGCGCCAGTCGGCCCAATTAACCGCAATAAACTGGGACGAACTGGCGTAATGTCGCCGCTTTATACTGTATTTCGACCGCATGACATTGATACGACCTACCTCGAACACTTTTTCAAAAGTGGATATTGGCATTCCTTCATGAATTTCAACGGCGATTCCGGTGCGAGGTCTGACCGCTTTTCCATCAAGGATAGTGTGTTCTTTGAAATGCCGATTCCAACACCAGATATAGAAGAGCAAAAGAAGATTGGCGAGTTTTTGACACAACTTGATACCCTTATCACCCTTCATCAGCGTAAGCTGAAAAAGCTTGTACAAATTAGAAAAGCCTTCGCAGAGAGGTGCTTTTTGCAAAGTCGAAAGGAGTTCGTTATGGCGTTTACAAAAGAAGCCGATTTTGAAGAGGCGGTGGTAAAGCTCCTGATAGAACGCGGCTGGAAAGATGGTGTGCTGAAAAACTACACCGAACAGCAGCTGATCCAGAATTGGGCGAACATCCTTTTTGAAAACAACCGTGGCATTGACCGACTGAACGATTATCCGCTGACGGATGGCGAGATGCAGCAGATCATGGAACAGGTCATGAACGCGAAAACGCCGATGAAGCTGAATAAATTTATCAACGGCAAAAGTGTGCTTATCAAGCGTGACAATCCTGACGATAAGCTGAATTTCGGCAAAGAAGTGTCCCTGAAAATCTATGACCGTCTGGAAATTGCAGCCGGACTTAGCCGCTACCAGATCGCAGAGCAGCCAAAGTTCCCCACCAAGTCCAAAATTTTGAATGACCGCCGCGGCGATTTGATGCTGCTCATCAATGGTATGCCGGTCATTCACATGGAACTGAAAAAGAGCGGTGTTTCCATCAAACAGGCTTGCAACCAGATTGAAAAATACGCGGCAGAGGGCATTTTTACGGGACTGTTCTCGCTGGTGCAGATTTTTGTGGCCATGAACCCGGAAGAAACGGTCTACTTTGCCAATCCCGGCCCGGAAGGACAATTCAACCCCAGCTACTATTTCCATTGGGCGGATTTCTACAACGAGCCGATGAACGACTGGAAAGACGTTACAACGGCACTTTTGTCCATTCCGATGGCGCATATGTTGGTGGGCTTTTATACTGTGGCCGATGGTTCCGATGGCATTTTGAAGGTGATGCGCAGCTATCAGTACTACGCTGCCAGCAAAATTTCGGATGCCGTTTCCAAGGCGAAATGGGAGAATGACCAGCAGCGCGGCGGCTACATCTGGCACACCACAGGTTCCGGCAAGACCATGACTTCTTTCAAGTCCGCTCAACTGATTGCATCTTCCAAGGATGCGGACAAAGTGATTTTTCTGATGGACCGAATCGAGTTGGGTACCCAGAGCCTGAAAGAATACCGCAACTTTGCAGAGGAAAACGAGGAGGTGCAGGCTACCGAGAACACAGATGTTCTTGTGGACAAGCTGAAAAGCATTTCGCCGTCCGATACGCTGATCGTCACCTCCATCCAGAAGATGAGCAACATCAAGGATGATGCACAAAACAAGCTGAACCCCAACGACATTGCGCTGATCAACGCAAAGCGGTTGGTTTTTATCGTGGACGAGTGCCACCGATCCACCTTTGGCGATATGATGCAGACCATCAAGCATACATTCCCGAAAGCACTGTTCTTTGGTTTTACCGGTACGCCGATCCAAGGCGAAAACCAGAAGAAAATGAGCACCACCGCCACCGTTTTCGGCAACGAACTGCATCGGTACAGCATTGCAGACGGCATCCGGGATCACAACGTGCTGGGCTTTGACCCTTACAAAGTGCTGACCTTCAAGGACAGCGACTTGCGGAAAGCGGTTGCACTGGAAAAAGCTAAGGCCGCTTCTGTGGGTGAGGCTCTGGCAGACCCGCAGAAGAGCAAGGTTTTCTATAAATATCTGAATCTGCCGATGGCAGGCGGAAAAGATACGCTCGGTGAGGAGATAAAGGGCATCGAAGATTATATTCCCAACACCCAGTATGAGGGCGAAGAACACCAGAAAGCCGTGGTGGAGGACATTTGCGAGAACTGGCAGACCCAGAGCCGCAACAGCAAATTTCATGCCATTTTTGCAACCTCCAGCATCCCGGAAGCCATCCAATATTACAAGAGGTTCAGAGAAGCCGCACCATGGCTGAAAGTCACCGCACTATTTGACCCCAACATTGATAACAACGGCAAAGGCATCACCAAAGAAGAAGGGCTGAAAGAGATCGTAGAAGACTATAACGCCCGCTATGGACAGGACTTCAGCATTCCGACCTTTGCCAAGATGAAAAAGGACATTGCGGCACGTCTGGCGCACAAATCACCCTACCAGCGCATCGAGCGTACCCCGGAAAAACAGCTTGATCTGCTGATCGTGGTGGATCAGATGCTGACAGGCTTTGACTCCAAGTGGATCAACACCCTGTATCTGGATAAAATGCTGCAATACGAAAATCTGATTCAGGCGTTCTCCCGCACCAACCGACTGTTTGGCGATGACAAACAGTTTGGCACCATCAAGTATTACCGCCGTCCGCACACGATGGAGAAAAACATCGCAGATGCGGTAAAAGAGTATTCCGGCGATAAACCGTTTGGCCTGTTTGTAGATAAGCTGGACAAGAACGTGGAAAAACTGAATGCCCTCTATGCGGAGATCAAAGATCTGTTTGTGTCGGCGGGCATTGAAGAGTTTTCGCAGATCCCTGCGGATATGGCAGAGCGCAAAAAGTTTGCCGACTTGTTCCAGTCCTTCAACGAAAATCTGGAAGCAGCCAAGGTACAGGGCTTCGAGTGGGATAAGCCCATTGTGATCATCAACGAGGATACAGATGAGAAAACGGAACTTCATGCGGACTTTGACGAGAGAACGTTCAAAGTGCTGGCACTCCGCTATAAAGAGCTGTTCACGCCGAATCCGGATGGCAGTGAAAATGACCCGGACGATGACGTTCCCTATGCGGTGAACAGCTATCTGACCACCATTGATACTGCTGACATCGACACGGATTACATGAACTCCCGCTTTGAAAAGTACCTGAAAATTTTCTATCAGGAGGGTGCAGAAGCGGAAGCCATCCATCAGGCCGAAACGGAGCTGCACAAGACCTTTGCCACCCTCTCGCAGGAAGAGCAGAAGTACGCTAATATTTTCCTGCACGACATTCAAAGCGGCGCAGTGGTTCCGCAGCCGGGAAAGACCTTGCGGGAGTACATTGCCGAGTACATCGCCCAAAAGCAGAACGACCAGATCCACAAAGTAGCTGAAGTTTTCGGCTTGGACGAAAAGAAGCTGCGGGCATTCATGCGTGCAAACATCACCGAAGCCAACATTAACGAGTTTGGCCGTTTTGATGACCTGAAAGCCACTGTGGATAAGGCAAAAGCAAAGGCATATTTCGAGGCAATTGAGGGGACAAAACTCATTCCTCCCAAAGTGCCTGTCAAGTATGATAAACTCTTGCGCGAGTTCATCGTAAGTGGCGGATTCGATTTGAAAATGCCAAAAGAATCATAAAATGGGTGCAAAATCACCCTGCTCACCAAGAGCCGAGGCGCGTCCTCGGCTCTTTTTTCGCGCCAAAATCCCAAAACACACCTACTTGGGAACAGCGTAAGCTGACGAATTTGTGCGAAAAATTCACAGACGGTGATTGGATTGAAGCAAAAGATCAAAGTGATTCTGGTGTGAGGTTAGTTCAAACTGGAAATGTTGGAGTAACCGAATATCTTGACAAACCTAACAATAAAAAATGGATATCATTCGAGACGTTTGAACAGCTTCACTGTGAAGAAGTTTATCCGGGAGATATATTAATTTCTCGATTGCCAGAGCCAGCCGGAAGAGCATGTATTATGCCGAACCTAGGCACAAAAATGATAACAGCGGTAGACTGTACAATCGTGCGACCCAACGCAGTGACAAGCACGCGGTTTTTATTGCAATATCTGTCATCACAGGCGTATTTTGATGCGGTAAATACTTGTCTTGCAGGAGGAACACGACAAAGAATAAGCAGAGGTAATCTGGCGCAATTTAATGTTCCAATTCCATCCAGCAAAATAGAGCAAGAAAAAATTGGAGAGGTTCTTGAAAAACTGGATACCCTTATCACCCTTCATCAGCGTGAGCATATAAAACCGATTTTGGAGGTAAAACGTGTTAAACGAAATGAATGAAAACAACCTGTTCTGCGATTATTATGAGCAGTGGGTTGCCGTATACAAAGAGGGCGCAGTTCGCCCGGTTACATTGGATAAGTACAAAATGACCCTTTCTTGGGTGAAAAGGCTGGCACCTGATTTGAAGTTGTGCGAGGTTTCCAGAGTGACGTATCAGCAGCTTTTGAACGATTATGCCGTAGGCCATGAGCGTCAGACCACGATGGACTTCCACCATCAGCTGAAAGGGGCTATCATGGATGCCGTGGATGATGGACTGATTGTGAAAGACCCGACCCGGAAAGCGATCATCAAAGGCAAGCCCCCGGTGCCTAAAAAGGTGAAATATCTGAACCAGTTTGAACTGCATCTTTTGTTGAGCGACTTGGATCTACAAGGAAAACTCAACTGGGACTGGATGATTTTGCTGATTGCCAAAACCGGCATCCGCTTTTCCGAAGCTTTGGCGATCACTCCTGCGGATTTTGACTTTTCGCACCAGATGCTTTCCATCAATAAAACATGGGATTATAAGGGGAACGGCGGATTTCTGCCGACAAAAAATAAATCGTCTGTCCGTAAAATTCAAATTGACTGGCAGACGGTGATTCAGTTCGCAGCACTGGTAAAAGACGTTCCTGAAGATAAGCCGATTTTCGTGTTCAAGGAACACGCCTACAATTCCACTGTTAACGATGTTCTGGAACGGCACTGCGACCGGGCCAAGATCCCGGTCATCTCGGTACATGGTCTGCGGCATACCCACGCTTCGGTGCTTTTGTTTGCAGGGGTATCCATTGCAAGCGTAGCAAGGAGGCTGGGGCATTCCAGCATGACAACCACGCAGAAAACCTACCTGCACATCATTCAGGAACTGGAAAATCAGGACATCGACCTTGTAATGCGGTCACTCTCTGGATTAAGCTGATAAAATAATCAACCATCGCTCGCGCTGGTGAAGGATGATAAGAGAAAAGCCAAACCTCAAGCTGTACAGGATGTACGGTGAGGTTTGGCTTTTTGGTATCAGCTGCTCTTTTGATTTTCGTTCATAATTCTTCTGGCTCGTCCGCGCGTGGTGTCCTCAAAGGTTTCATCCTCGCTGAATCGTAGCCAATAGGGGTCTTCCATCAGGCAGGCGTTGGTGCGTTTGACGATTTCCCATGCATTGTAGTTCGGCAGACCCATCATTTTCAGAATTTCCTTGCAGTCCATCCGATTTTTCGGAAAGATTCGTTTCTTTGCCCAAACCACCACATCAACCAATGGAACTTCACGTTTGTCACCGATGAAAAGGTTCAGTGGGAGGCTGTACTGCGGCACGCCCTCATTTGCGCAAAGAGACTGCCCATCTTCGCTTAGGTGTGCAATTTCTTTTTCATCCATCATCAATTTCAGATAGGCCATTTTATCACCCCATGGCGGCTTTCAGGTAGTGCAGACGGTATTTCAGGTATTGACGGATCGCAGATGCTCTTTTTTCGCTCAACAATGCAAGAATAGGCGAGATGGACTGAATGATTTCACTATACAACTCGTCCAAGTCACGCGTTGGCAGCACAGGCTCATCGATCATCTTGATTTGCTGGGCATGGTGACTGCGGAACGGTTTGGCTTTGTCGAACTGATAACGGAGCTTCGTGTCAGTCAATTCTTCATCCGTTGCCCACGCAAGCAGACTACCGCCATTGTCATAAATAGGCGGAGCATAATTTTTTCCATCCCGGACGATCACATCAAAATTGTTTTCGTGGCGGTCTTCGTTGCCGATAAAGGCGTCAAATGCCAGCATTTGATAAAGCCACTTCTTACCATATAGTTCTATCGCATACTGGAACAATGCTTCCGGTGAAGCGGCTCGACCGCTGGCAAGGAAATGGGCATCAGCCAAGTCTGCAAAATGATACAGCTGTTCATCGTCCGTTGTGAACTTGGGGCAGACGCTGACCACATCGCAGGAATAGGTCTGAATGTCGGGAAAGAGTTTGGCAGGCATCAGGGCGTATTCCACATGAGGCAGACCCAGAACCTGCGCAATCAGCGATGCCATCACCTCAGAATATGGCTCATATCCAGCCGTTCCGGCCTCTGTGATGGAGTTGCCTTTGACCATAACAAGCTGATCATCTACATGATACCAGCCCTTTGAGAGCATTCCACGGCTCGTCCGTGTTTCACGCTTTTCAACCAACTGGATTTTTGCGGGGACTTCAATTGGGCTCATGGTATCACGCTCCTTTGCTCCATTATACCATGTTTGGATGGATAGACAAGGTAAACTATGGTCAATAGCAAAAATCAAAACATCAAATTGTTTTTGAAATTTGAAGTAGAAAAGTCAAATCAAATATGAAATTTCGATAGAAACATTAAATTTTTAGCTCAATAAGTGAAATGAACGCTCAAAAAAAAATGAAATCCAAACCCCAAAAGTGAAATTTGATGGTTGAATACTGAAAAAGTGTTAAAAAGATTTTGATATTCTAAATTCGACTTGAACTGTTTTTTGCATATCGTCCTTGCAGATAGCCCTTGGAGATATTCTCACCTTTCCGGGGAGAAAACTCGGTCAGGGCGTAAATATCGGTCTGCATGGTCTTTTCGTTCTTCTCTGCAAACCAAATCTGATCGCGCCGCAGCAATGTCAGGTCGAGAAGTCCGGTATCGTGCGTGGTGAAGATGAGTTGTGCATGGTTTGTATTGATGGCGGCATCCTGCACCATCTCGATCAGATGCCTTGTCAGCAGCGGGTGCATACTGGATTCTATCTCGTCTACCACCAAAACAGAGCCTGTTTCTAGTGCCGCAAGCCACATACCGATGCGAGAGAAGAAACGCTGTGTTCCAACGGATTCTTGCCCCAACGGGAGCCAAAACCCCTCAGAAGTGCCATCTTCGGCATCGAGAGTGTGCAGTGCGGAAATGATAGGCTCTTCCTTGGAGCCTGTAATGCGGATGTCCTTGATACCGAGGTCTGCATACAGCATTTCATGCAGGATACGGCTCTTTTCAGAGCCGCCCTGCCGAATGGCAGACAATGTAGCATCCAGCCGCATTTCGGTTCCCATAAAGCCTGTCAGCTTTTCAAAGAACCACAGGTACGCTTTTTCGGTCTGGGGGCAGTTCCATTCGTTGGAGCTGGACAGATAAAGACGATTTTCAGCAGTTCGTCCAGAAAGTGTAAGCTGTTCTTGGATGTTTTCACGAAATTGGTAGCTATTTCCCACTCTGGAATAAATCAATGCTTCCCGGCCATTCGGCCAGTGGTAGAGATATTCGGTCAGGACTTTGGACTTGTCAAACGAGAACCCATAGGCATACTTGATGCCGCCATAAAAATAGATGGCTTCAAAGCTGGTCGGCTGTGTGGGCTGGTCAGTGAAAGCAAACGGCTCCTGCGGAAGGGACTCGCCCCTCAGCAGCTTGGCATATCGGCCACAGACCATTTCTCGCATGAGCAGGAGAGCATGGAGAACATTGCTCTTCCCGGCTGCATTTGCGCCGTACAGTGCCAGCACAGGTACAAGCTGTTTCTTCTCGTCCGGCGAAATCAGGCAATCAGACAGACTTTTATCCGTAGATGCTTTCAAGCTGATAATAGCCGTGTCCTTGATGGAGCGGTGGTTGGTGACTGAAAATTGAAGCAGCATCGCGATTCCTCCCAGATGATTTTCTGAATCTAGTGTACTCTATTCTGGGCAGAAAGTCAAATTTTGATTTTGAAATTTGCAAATATTCTGCAAAAATCAAGAATAAAATCAAAAATGTCGGCTTTTGATACAGTTCGGATGCTATCGGGAATCATTCTGAATACACGACTTCCCTCACCACCACCTCCTCCGCCTGCGCTTTCAGCCCATTCATGTGCGCCACCCAGAGAAGCTGTGCGCGCTCTTTGTCCGGCGCGGGGTACTTGTCTAACAGAGTGGTCATCGTGCGTTCCAGCCACGCGCAGGCCGTTTTTTGGGCATCCTGCAAATGCGGCCAGAGCGTACCGTTCAGCAGCATCTGGTGATACAGCACAGGGCGCTGGGTTTTGAGGTAGGCCAGCCGCATCCGGCCATATTTGCCCAGCGGTTCGGAATCATCGGTCTGCGGCATGGTGAGCAGTGGCAGCTGATACTCCCCGATCTGGGCGTAATGGATCTCGGTGCGGACGGCATTCGTGCTTTTCATGGAAATTCTCCTTTGCATTTTCAACGTGTGTTGTGGTCTTTGTGGAAAACGGTGTTCACTTCTTCCGGCTCTGCGCGGTCAGCCAGTTGCCCTGCGCCTGATAGTAGTGCTCTATCGTAGTGGGTGCGTTCAGGATGGTGGTGCGCAGATAGGCCATGATGTTCTTGATGGGCTGGGTGGTGTTGGACATCACATCGAAGATGTACTCAACGTGCTGGCTGGTCAGCTTGTCCAGCCGCAGCCGGATGGCTTTGGTGGTCTGCGGCTGCTTGCCGACGTACTGGGTCTGCCGAGGACAGCAGTACATCTCCACAATGTTGTCCAGCAGTTCCTCCAGCTTGTCGGGGTCGTACCGCTGGGCAAGGGTGTCGATCTCCAAACGTTCCCGAAACTCCTCCCGTACCTGTGCTTCCATCTGGTCAAAATCTGCGGATTCGCCTGCCTGCCCTGATAGATTAGTACTTTGTCTTTTAGTATTTTGTTTATTAGTATTTTGTTGCGTTGCCTTTTCCAAATTGGGCTCAGCCAAATTTGGAAAATCCAAAAATGGTGAAGAACAAGGTTTCATGCGGCTTTTCGGGCTTTTGGTTGCGGACGGGTTCGATGGCCCGCCTTCCTTGCCGGGAACGGCAGGATCGTCCTCAACAGGCGATTCATAAACCTGATAATCGTAGTCGATGATCTGCCCTTTGGCATTGCGGACTTTCTGACGGCGGACGTAGCCGTGTTCTTCCAGTTCCAGAACAGCGGTGCGTACACTGTCCAGACCATCCTTGCAACCAACGGTCAGCCCTTTCAGACTGTAATCCCAATCGTCCGGCAGGGAGAGCATATAGGACAGCAGTCCCTTGGCCTTCAGAGAAAGCCTCTTATCCTGCAGGTGGTGGTTGCTCATAACGGTGTAGTTGACATTTTTATTGACGCGGAATGTTGACATGGCGGCTTCCCTTTCAGCCCAATGCGGGCAAGAGAAAACGCAGCATCTCCCGGCTTTCGGGAAACGCTGCGTTCAGACAGGGAAGCCTGCTGTGAGCTGGCACAGCAACGGCAGCACTGCATAATTCTAACGGACATCTAACACAACTACACCTGAAATGCAGCCGCTGACGGCCCGTGTGAAAAAGGCTTTTTCTAACGTCATTTCGCAAAAAGCGGCTAATTTTCGCCTGCAAATTGCGGTGTGACGTGCCTTTTTGGATGTTATAAGAATGCCCTCAGCTGCCAATGACAGCCGCGAGGGACCAGCTTTATCCAACAATTTTAAAGACTCGAAATGCGATAGGCCGGGAGACCGGTGCCAGGGTTCGACTCCCTGATGCTCCACCATACAGTTCGTACTCGAACCCGATTCTTTACGAAAAAGGGTTCGGGTACGTTTTTTGTTTATCGGAAGTTCTGTGGAAGGACTACACAGAGCGTTAAACGAGCAAAGGCAGGGTATCACTATGACGGTGGTATCCTGCCTTTTGCTTTGAGGAATCAAGTTCGCTTTGTGCGAACTTGGTCGTTCCCCTATATGGCGCGTTTGGGGGTAGTCGCTGCGTACGTGCGTACCGGGAGCCTGTACACCTCTGACAAGGTGTAACACACTAGACTTTGTGCCAAAGTCTGTGTGCCAAGGGGCCAAGCCCATTAGAATTCCTGCGGAGCGTGTACGCACGTACGCAGAAAAATGGCAAAATTTCACTATATCGGGGTGTTCTTTCATGGAGGAGTGTGGTATACTCGGCTTAACCCAGTAAATTGGAATTTGGAGGTACACGATGATAATAAAAATTGTTACAATTTCACTGATGGCAGTGTTCTACA